>Ga0307515_10009930_pt1 | contig 18322 bp, 23 predicted proteins | sample 17_EM_MG_FD_194513 | JGI IMG/M metagenome (GOLD analysis project Ga0307515, IMG submission 194513) | Populus trichocarpa ectomycorrhiza microbial communities from riparian zone in the Pacific Northwest, United States - 17_EM | ecosystem: Host-associated > Plants > Roots > Unclassified | place...
AATAACTGCACCCTCGGCTTCTTCCTCGTCTGCTGGAACAACCCCACAGCCACCATCGACACCACAGATCTCGCCCAAGTCTTCTCAACCACTATCTCCAGCAAACGCAGCCCCGAGGGGAAATTGTACAAAATGCGATAAACCAATATCAGGACCTTTTGTCCGTGCTCTCGGTGGGGTCTTCCACGTACAATGCTTTACTTGTCTTGTTAGTACCTCTCGTCTGCCACGCTTAATCGCTCACTGAGATTGTCTTTTAGGACTGTGGTACCGTCGCTGTGCCCAAATTCTTCCCGCTTGAGCTCCCAGATGGCAAACGGGTCCCCCTATGTGAGGTATCTGAGCAACCCCGTGCACCGCCCGTCATTCTCTGACCCAATCGACCACAACAGACTGACTACATTAGGCGCATCGGCCTCCTATGCTCAACGTGTGGCCAGGCCCCCTTACCCGGTGAGCCCGTGAGCTCCTTGTTCATGAGGTCAAACACTGATCGTGATCCAGGCAAAATGTACCACCTAGATTGTTCCATCTGCCCTACTGTATTTGCCCAGATTGACTGTTACTAACGAACACAACATCCGGGTCAGGAATCATGGGACCAAGAAGTGTGTTAAAAGTAGATGCTTCTCCAAGCGTTCACACGACTCACAACTCCAGTGGGCTTTGTTGCTGTCAGGTTCTTCAGCCTCAGATGTTATCCCTGAACACGCCTGAGGCATGTCTTAGTCTTCTCCGCTACTCGTTGTTCATGTATCTTAGTTTCGCCTTTTTATGGGTAAATAATATATAGACGTTTGTCCCTGAACACGTCTGAGTTTCGCCTTTCATAAAGTGGAGTGACAACTCGAGCCATACGCCCCCACCAACCCACCAACGGCCGGAAAATGACGATGACCACCGCGCTGCTCAGCGACGAATTGTTATGCAACGTTTAAGGAGCAAAAGGGCCCTGTTTTATGTATCTACACGACTTGCAAAGTTGACCTGCAAAGGTACGTACTGCAACTCGAAGTTAATTGGCCTACAAATATTGCCACTCCCTCTACCAGAACAGAGTCCCACCAACTCCAAGGTGCCTCCCTTCCCGTTTCCATCTGAATCAACTACTCCCATTCGGCCAGCAGTCCTCGCCTCTTCCAAATGGCAATCTCTCTCTCTCTCTCGAGCGAAAGAGCCAGCGTGCACGATCCGACACACTAACCCTCGACCGACCAATGTCGAAACCTCCGGACAGCCTAAACTGGCACCATACCTATGAAGAACCCCTCCAGAGGGCTGCTCAGCAAGGTCGCACTCTCCGGGAGACTGAGGCGAAACGTGCAAGTGGGCTCATTATTAGGCTGGAGCACTGGCCCACCCATTGGCATCTACCCGACGAGAACCACGAATTGGGGGCCTGTATTCATATCGAAGAAAACCCAGAACGTTCGAGAGAAATTTTAATAATCCATGAACTACAAATCAATCGAAACTATAGTGGGGGACCTGTCACGTACCGTGCCGGCCGTGACATTTCCAGGCTCACGGAAATGGTCCGGCGCGCCGGCTTCCCTTTCGAGGCACGAGCGCTCGGCTCGCCGACGCGCGATGGCCCTGTTACTCGGGCTGCGGGGGATCCCGCCCTTCTGTTTTAGTTTCGTTGCTCTGCAACGTGTTTCCAATGTACCGTTTGATTTCTTATTATTTAATACTCATGTACTCGTTACCTAGTTCCTCAGTTTTGAGGATCAACTAGAGTACCGGTCCCCCTTCTCAATCCTTTCATTCCCATCCCTAAGTCCATTCCCGACGACGGCTGGTCGTCATCGGTAGTCCATGGCATTGTACAGTATACGCCCTATCCTGGCCACATGTCCGCCCTCCGACTGGACACGGCTCTGACAGGACCTCACTTCACATCAAGCCGGAATAAAGGAATTGAAGTTTGGCTGAATAGCTCACAATACTCGTAATATACATGTGTATAGTAGTAAAACTCGTTTTGGAGGTTCCGGAAGACTCCCTATGGCAGTGGCTAAAATGGCCAACCAAAACTCAAAAGTACAAAGGAGTGCTGAGAGGCTGGGAGGCTGGGAAGTTGGAGCACTGCCATGGTACAAAGGAGTGCTGAGAGGCTGGGAGGTTCAGAGGCTGGAGCACTGCCACGGCAGTGGCTAACTTGGGTTGCCACAATCAAAATTTCAGGCAATGAGCAAACTGCTCTGTCAAATGAAAGAATGTAGTGTATTTAAGCATAGATATACATTATATGAGGTTCATGTGTGAGGGCTACGAAGCCTTAGGGTCCACAAAATTTTGACCTGTCACTTGATGAGAAGTGATGTCCCCCACCATACAGGGGATGGATGGTCCTTGGCCAGCCCATCTGCTGAGCTCTCCCTGTAAATAGAACGACTAAACTACTATTTTATTTTATTTTGTGGGGGAAAGAAGGGAAATGTGTCATGCACACTAAACTACTATATATATCATATTATATTTTCAATTTCAGCTCTATGTACAAAATTTGAGATAAATTGACTGGGAAATGTGCCCTCTGTGTTCCTTTCAATACCACCTGCGGACAATCCTTGGCTGATTGCTCCCTCGGTCAATTCATGATGATTTTCTGCATTTCAAAAATATATATAAATTCATCTAACAACCTTAGCATATGTTTCGCACTCTATTCATCCTCCCCATTCCCTTCATCTTCATCCCACTCATCGCTGTCTCCAACTACATGTTGCTCTGTTGGTTTCTTCTGCCTTCTAACACCCCTAAATCATGCTGGAGTGTCCTTATGCTTTGGCTGTACTGGTCCCTTTGGTTTTCGAGCACCTGGAGGAAGTGCCTCACACCTCAGCTGCCACTCTGCAAGATTCTGGGCATGTTTTGCTGCCTTATCAGCATTATCTTGCATCCTTCATGCATTATGTGCAGCTCTAAGATCCCTAAGGGACCTGTAGTAATACAGCTTTGATATTCCTTGATAGCAGCTTGATGCCTCTCTGCAACTATCCTGCAGTTGATTTGCCTCTTTGCAACTTCACTCTTGGCAGTTTGAACCATTTGGAGGTGTCTGTGTAGCAACCTGGTTGTGGAGGAAGGTGAGTTGGCTGGGGAACACAGGGGGCATGGCTGCCTCATGGCTTGGGCAGTACATGAAGGAATTTTTTGAAATGCCAATTGTTTACTGCACTTTCATCATATGTCTAGTGTATGTTTAGTGAATTAATATGAATTTTACTACCCACCAATGCAATGCTGTAGTGAGTACAAGCATTCATTGTAGTCTGCTTGAGGAATGGTTGAGGTGATTCCCATTTAAAAGTTCACAAAGGTAGATGGATATTGTGGAATCTTATTTTATTTAATACAGAATTCTAACTATGTTTACTGATTATGAATTGTGATTTCAACCAAGGAGGGTACAGTACATCCACTGCCACTCATGATGTGAATTGTTTACAGCACTTTGTTATATGTCTAGTGTATGTTTGATGAATTAATATGAATTTTACTGCTCACCAATGAAATGCTATAGCAAGTACAAGCATTATATTCATCACAGTCTGCTTGAGGAATGGTTGAGGTAGTTCCTATTAAAAAAATTACAAAGGTAGATGTATATTATGGGACCTTATATTATTTAATACAGAATTCTAACTAGATTTACTGATTATGAATTGCGATTTTTTATTTTTTTATTTTTGGGGGGGTCAAGGAGGTTGCTCTGCGACCAACACACAAGCAAGCTTCTGTGTGTCAGTGCCCCATCACCCGGCATGACCTGCTCTCTAGAGCTCTCCCTACCATCAACTGCAGGAATCTGGTTTAAGACCCCATTGCCTGTTGGAGGCACCAATACATCTTCCATGCAGTGAAGACTCAGAGGCCGGGAGTGTGGGGGTCACCAATGGTTATAGTTCCACGGAATACCCACTAAACCTGCAGGGGGCCTCCTGTCCAACATTGGCAAGGTAGCTCCAACCCACAGGTGGATTGGGGTGCCGTACTGGACCACCCAATATGAATCACAATTTCAGCCATGGAGGGGACCTTGGCCAAGGACTGTCCATCCCCTGTATCACTCCACACTGGACATTTTGTGACGGTTTGCTTATTCTCTGCTTTCAAAAAGAGATAATAATTTATTACATCAAATAGTGCTCAACGCAAAATAGTTTCTAACTTAACCTTTTCCATTGGGAAAATGTCATGGAAAAGGTTCGGAGAATATTACATTATGTAAGCATAATGTGACATTCTCCAGACATTTCCCATGGCAGTTCCCTGACAGGGAGGGCGTCAAGGCCACCAGATTCATGGGCGTCTGTCAAGAGCATGGATTGCAAATTGAGGGCTCTTGCACCAGATCGCCTTCACCCTTTCAAACTCGACAACGCATAGCACCATCGACTTCTACCTATCATAGACCTATCATGGCAGACCCGTTGAGCCTGGCTACAGGAGTCATTTCGCTCGTCGTTATAACTCTAAACGTAATTGCTGGTGTATCCAGAATGATTGATAAGACCATTGCCTTTTCTCGTTCATCAACCATCGCCGCCCATCGTGATGCAGATGAAGGGCTTGAGCGGCTGCGGCGTAACCTCGAAGACCTTCGAGAACGCATGGAGAGCATTCATGGGTGACTAGAGGCCTTGGCGTCTGATACTAAAGATCGCGGCTTCAAGAAAGTCCTCCAAAGGTCTGCTGTACCACCTTGATCTACCCTGGGAGTCTATCTCATTTGATCTAGTGATGCTGGACAAGCCGCAGTCGTGGGGCCGGCTGTGCCAAGCTTTGAAAGAAACGCACGACACCCTCAAACGGTTGACAGACCAAACAGAGTCAGAGGAGGCTACTCTGCGTGCGAATGTTCTGCCTTCGAAGAAGAGATCACTCGCCTTTGTGCGTGCAGTCCTCAAGTACAACGTCTCACCTCAAACGATCGATGAAATGATCAGCAACCTGAGGCAAATGCAGACAGAAATCCAGGACTGCCTCAGAAACCTCGAGACATCTTTCAATAATGTGGATAAATTGCACGATCTCTTTCATCAACAATTAGAGCAGCTTTCCACATACTCATGTCTCTCAACGTCTACCACACTCCCAAATCGCGTCCAATTGGTCAGCTGGCTCGGAAAATTCGGACGACGTGAACTTTCCCAGCGAAGCCAAAATGAAAAAAGCAAGCTAGTGAGTTCCTTGAACCTATTTAGAGTTCTTATTCTTATTCTTATTCCATTCGGACTGTAGCTTCACACCTTCCTTCACGCTGATCAGGACACAAGTTCGACTGAACGTCTACCCGACTCCTGGATGAGCTTAACTCCCCCCCCGTTCCCATCCCGGCCCTTGCCTATTACTGTGCCCAATACTGTGCCCCTACACCTAAACGGATTGAACCTCCCTGCACGCGTGAAAACAGCACAGCGGTGGGTCTCGCCTCAGCACCCGAAATTCGATACCGGTACAGGAGGCAAAAATGTCAACTATTATTTTGTACCTCTAAAGGGCCCGCAAACTAGTTCGGATGCTCGTAAACCATCTACCTCAAACCATTCCCAGCTTCATGTTCCGATGCGTCCTCCTGTTCCGACCCGTCCGCTCCCCAGCCCGCCACAGTCGGATTGTGACAAGCACCAACAACTCTTTGCGGTCAAACTGCGCGAATTACAGACTCAGGTCGCTGCATTAGAGGAAGAGTTCAACAGGGCCCTTGGTTCCGCGAAGAGCAACAAGGAGATTCAGAAGGCAATAAAGAAATACCATAATCGGATAAAGGACCTCTGGAGCGATAGCAGGGGCGAGCTCGACGAGTCAGACAGCGACAATGAGACAAACCCAGCCCCGTCGCCGGTCCCACCTCGGCCCGTGCGTATTAAACCCATGCCAGCGGCACGCGATGTGTCCCACAGACATGACTCATCTGCGGCTCCTATGGGGCGTCGTCACCGTCACCGTGGACGGCCGACGGACCCTAAGGATAATATGCTTGTTGATCCCTTTGTATTTACTTCTATTGAGGGTACGCAGTACGATGCCATTGAGAAGGTGACTGCTGGCGTGAGTATTTGTCACTTTCTTTGGGTCGGGGGTGGAGAACTGATATGTGGTTTGCAGAAGAAGAATATTCAGCCTGAACCGCAATTCCCTACTTATCGAGAGGTTGGTTCTACGATACATTTCGTGTGTGATGATGCTGATGGCTTTGATAGAACTTTACGGCTAATACGAATGCCCTCCGTGCACAGGAAGAGGCGGAAGCGAGGGAACATGGGCGACAGGAGAATTCAATGCTCCGTCGAAGGGGTTCACTCGTCTTGCGTTGCCGACGCCACTCTTCCTCGCCGGGTTCTCCCCACGGGTCTCCTGAACCCAGCGCTGCACGCGTGGAAAGGACGCAGCGATGGAGGCCGCTTCAGAACACGAATTCCGATTCTGGTACAGGTGGCAGTACTGTCAACCATTATATTGTACCTCCAAAAATTGGTTCAGATGCTCTTAAACCATCTACTTCAATCCACTCCCAGCTACGTGTTCCGATGCGTCCTCCTGTTCCGACGCGTCCGCTGCCCGCCCCGCCGCTGTCGGATTGGGCCAAGCAACAACAACTCATTGCGGTCAAAGTGCACGAATGGCGGAGCCAGGTCATTGTAGCAGAAGGAGAGCTCAACATAACCTCCCATGCCGTGAAGAACGACGAGGAGATTCAGGGGGAAATGGAGAAATGCCATAACCCGTTGAAGGACCTCTTGCGTGATCGCGGCGGCGAGTCCGACGAGTTTGAACAGTTTGTTAATGGAAGTGCGATATCGGCACACAGTGGAGACGATGAAGAAGGGGACAAGCCTGCAGAAGTTGAAGAGCCGGCGAGGCTCAGGGGCTTCGACTGTATGGAGCTGTCCATGAACGGACAGGGATTACCGAACCCAGGCGTGGAGATACCAGGCAGTGACAATTCGAGCGATGCGTCCCAACTAACGCCCCCACCAACGGAAAACGACGAGGGTTATCGTGCTGCTCAGCGACGAAATAATATACAAAGTTCCAGAGGCGAAGGGATCCTATTTCATGGACGGGCAGAGTTGGCCCCAGCCACTGGTGGAGCTACTCCAACTCGAAGTTCGCCTACGACTATTGCCACTCCCCTCCACCAGAGTCCTTCCAACTCCAAGATGTCTTCCGTTCTATCTCCATCTGAGCCAGCTACTCCCATCCAGCCAGCAACCCCGCTTCCAAGGGGCAATCCCTCTCTCAGACGAGCGAAGAGTCCGCGCTTACGACCTGAGACACCGACCCTCGACCTACCAATGTCGAAACCCCCTGACGACTTAAACTGGCGACAGATTATTGAGGGATCCCTCCATACGGCAGAGCGCTGGTCCCACGAAGATGACAATTTTTGATAGCAGTGTACGGCTCAGATAATGAATTCCATTTTATCACCTTCTATGTGGATGTCCCTTTTACGTGGACTGGCTCTCTTCAACGGCTGCGCAGCTCCTGCTTTCAATACGCCTGTTCACAAGAGCCTGAGTTGGGTAGCTAGTTCGATACATTCGTTACTGCTCTCATAAAGACTACTAAAACCAAGTCACACGAAAGAAATATCGCCGATGAGCAAGGGGTATGCGGGTACGAATGTCTCAACTTTAACTTTCGAGCAAGAGCCGGCTCCTCGGATACTGAGTGCATCCTATGGTCAGAATAGTGACCCACAGCCCCTTCCGCGGCGGGACTATTCATGCTTACTTGTATTTCTACACTTCCCGGTGATCGCCTTGCGCCTGAGGCCGATAGGAGTACTGCAGTTGGAGTGCACTACAAAATCTCCGACGTATACAGGTAAATGTAGAAGATGGAAACTCCATGTCCTTGGAGTGACCGGTGATGAGTGATTAGTGGTCATTTTTGCGACGGTTTACTTATTCTCTGCATTCGAAAAGAGATAATACTATATTACGTCGAATAATGACCAAGGCAAAATAGTTTCTGGTTGTGGTAAGAGTATCCACGCTTGAGCTGAATGGTCCGCCAAGTGGGCTAGACTTGGAACGGACGCTCGATGGATAAGCAATCGCGCTCTATAGCGCCGCCACCAACTTTGACAGGTCGGCCATTACTCCCCGAGCCCATGCCATGTGATCTTTCGAGGCTAGTTTTTGTGCTAATATCCCCTGCCATTCCAGCCGATCGCAGCTGATCGCCGCCTTGCAAAAATTCCGGAAACTTGAGCATGTGACCAATAATAGGGTTATCCTACATACTTGTATCCTATCTAATCTCATCCTTGCGCTACCGTTTCGCCCAGCCCCTCTATTTGCAAATCGGCAGACACTAAATACAGTAGGTGAAATGACCTCACAAGTCGGAGTGTCGGGATACGTCTTCCCGTGGTTGTGAACACCTGAAGAAATTCTAACACATAGGACGAAGATCTATATACATATTCATCCACGTTTGATAGGCTTAAACGACCCTCATCTTGCCTCGGGGATGGCCCTCGCTTAGAGCGGTACGGTATATTACGTGCACCAGCCCAAAGGTTTTTTTTTTAGGCGAGAACGGCTCTTGGGTTATCACGTAATCTTGCTTTGTGCCATCTTGCTTTGTATTAATCATGCTTTGTTTCCACATTAACTCCATGAATGACGAAAATTCACACATAAATTACCGAACTGAGGTCACGGGATGCCCAAGAACTCAACAAGAGCACGATGAATCTTTCAAAGACTGCGACCCACAAATGTTGTAGAGTAGTAGAAGATCAGGCACCTGGAGAAGCAAGGAACAGCGAAAAAGTATTGAGGTTATTGAAAGGAATGAGCCTTTGATTGATAATCAAGAGGAGTGGGATGAAAGCAGTAAAGAAGTAGTCTGGTGCACAAGCAGCGACTCATCATCCGTCGTCTGTCCGTCCACAGGAATCCACCTGGTGCTACTCGGTTCAATCTTGTAGACTAATGAACAGCTACTGGGCTAGATTGGATGGGCCACAGGCTGCTTGGGCATGCAGGAAGTACAATGGCCACCGTACGGAGGCTCGGAGGCCAGAGCACGCGTTTGAATAGAGTAATAATAAATGATTTGATTTACATATGAAACCAGATATCAAAAAAGAATTCGGACCACCAGAATTTGAACGATTGAGGCTGGGTTTTTGACAGGTTTGACAGGTGCCTGTGCCTGTGACTTTGTGGCTGAGGCTGAGGAGGTGACAGGTAGGGCGTCAAGGCCACCAGTCTGGAGTCTGTGGCGTGCACTTAATTTTGTCAAGGGCATGGGTTGCAAAAATGAGGACTCTTGCACCTAATCGCCTTTACCCTCTCAACCTCGATAACGCATAGCACCATCAATCTCATCGACCTATCATGGCAGATCCGTTCAGCCTGGCTACAGGAGTCCTTTCGCTCGTTGCTATAACTCTAAAAGTCATCGCTGGTGTATCCAACATGCTTAATAAGACCATCGCCGCTCATCGTGTTGCAGGTGAAGAGCTTGAGCGGCTGCGGTGTAACCTCGAAGAACTTCAAGAACGCATGGAGAGCAATTATGGGAGACTGGAGGCCTTGGCGTCTGATACTGAAGATCTCGGCTTCAAGAGAGTTCTCCAAAGGTACGCTGTACCACCTTGATCTACCCTAGGGAGTCTTTCTCATTTGATCTAGTGACACTGGACAAGCCGCAGTCATGAGGCTGTGCCAGGCTTTGAAAGAAACACACGACACCCTCAAACGGTTGACAGACCAAACAGAGTCAGAGGAGGCTATTCTGCGTAGGAATGTTCTGCCTTCGAAGAAGGGATCACTCGCCTTTGTGCGTGCAGTCCTCAAGTACAACATGTCACCTCAAACGATCCATGAGGTGATCACCAACCTGAGGGAAATGCAGACAGAAATCCAGGACTGTCTCAGCAACCTCGAGACGTCTTTCAAAAATGTGGATGACTTGCACGAGCTCTTTCATCGACAATTGCAGTTTTCCACACACTCACGTCGCTCAACGTCTACCATGCTCCTAAAGCGCGTCCAATTGATCAACTGGCTCGGAAAATTTGGAGGACGACGTGAATTTTCTCAGCGAAACCAGAATGAAAGCAAACCAGTGAGTTCCTTGAACCTACTTAGAGTTCTTATTCTTATTCTAGTTCCATTCGAATTGTAGCTCCACACCTTACTTCATGCTGATCAGGACGGAGGTGGGGACACAAGTTCGGATGAAAGTCTACACGGCGCTGAGATGAGCCCAACTCTCCCGCCGCTCCCATCCCAGCCCTTGCCTATTACTGTGCCCAATACTGTGCCCCCACACCTGAAAGGATTGAACCTTCCTGCTCGCGTGAAAGCAGCACAGCAATGGGTCCCGCCTCCGCACCCGAAATCCGATACCGGTCCAGATGGCAGAAATGCCAACCCTTATTTTGTACCTCCAAAGATGGTTCCAAGGAACCCGCAATCTGGTTCAGATACTCGCAGACCATATACCTCAAGCCACTCCCAGCTTCATGTTCTAATGCATCCGCCCCACACCCGGCCGCAGTCGGATTGGGTCAAGCACCAACAACTCTTTGCGGTCAAACTGCACGAATTACAGACCCAGGTCGCTGCATTAGAGGAAAGGCTCAACAAGGCCCTCGGTTCTGCGAAGAACAACGAGGAGATTCAGAGAGCAATGAAGAAATACTTTAATCGGATGAAGGACCTCTGGCGCGACCGCGGGGGCGAGCTCGGCGAGCTGGAACAGCCAGACAACGACGACAAGTCGAACCCAGCTCCGCCGCCGGTCCCATCCCGGCCCATGCCTACTACTATACCCCTAATCCGCACGAACAAACTCATGTGGGGGGGACGCAGGGTCTCGTTCGATGCGCCCCACAGACCTGAGCATGACTCATCTGCTGCTGCTGCTGCGCCTAGGACACATTCTCACCATAGACGGTGGACGAACCCTGAGGACAATAGGCTTGTTGATCCCGTTACTGAGAGTACGCGGTATGGTGTTATTGGGAAGATGACTGCTAGGGTGAGTATTTGTTCGCTTTTCTCTCTTTCGGTTAGGTCAAAGGTGGAGAATTGATATACGTTTTGCAGAAGAACATTGTTCAGCCTGAACCACAATTCCCTGCTCATCGCGAGGTTGGTTCTACAACACAGTTCGCGTGTGATGGTGCTGATCACTTTGGTAGAACTTTACAACTAGGGCGAATGCCCTCCGTGCGCAAGAAGAAGCGGAAGTGAGGGAACGTGGGCGACAGGAGGGTTCAATGCTCCGTCGGGAGGGTCCGCGCGTCTTGCATCGCCGTCCTCGCGGGCCTCCTGAATCCAGCGCTGCACGCGTAAAAAGGACGCAGCGATGGGGGTGGCCTCCGCCTCTAAACAACAAGGAGTCGGAGGAGGTGAAGCACCTCTGGCGCGATCGCAGGGGCGAGCTTGGCGAGTTGGGACAGTCTGACAACGACGACGCGAACCCAGCTCCGCCGGTCCAATCCCGGTCCATGCTTACTACTATGCCCCTAGCCACAATAGACCCTATTATGTGCGCGGAAAGGATGCAGCCATGGATGCCGCCTCAGAACACGAATTTCGATACAGGTACAGGTGGCAGTAATTTCAACTATTATTTTGGCTCGCAAACTGGTTCAGATGCTCGCGAACCATCTACCTCAAGTCACCGCCGGCCTCCTGTTCCGACGTCCCCAATTATGATGTGGACGGATTGGGCCAAGCAACAACCACCCTTCGCGGTCAAACGGCATGAATGGCAGACCCAGGTCGCTGCAGTAGAAGGAGAGCTCGGTAGAACCCTCGGTGACGCGAAGACCAACGAGGAGATTGAGAATGCAATGGAGAAATACCATAACCGGATGAAGGACCTCTTGCGCGATCATGGGGGCGAGCTCGACGAGTTGGAACAATCATACAACGACGATGAGACGAACCCAGCTCCGCCACCGGTCTCACCCCGGTCCGTGCTTGCTTACTACCATCCCCCTAACCAAAGTCGACCTTATTGCACGCGTGGAAAGCACGCAGCGATGGATGCCGCCTTAGAACACGAATTCCGGTGCAGATACAGGTGGCAGTAATGTCAACCAGTATGTTGTACCTCCATAGGGCCCACGACCTGCTCGTACACCATCTACCTCAAGCCACAGCCAGCCTCCTGTTCCAATATTTCTGCAATTATGACGCAGTCGGTGTAAGGTATTCGTTTATCCGTCCTCTGTTATTTAGCTTGTCCCGGCCTGTCAGTGTTTGGTCATTCACAACTTAACTCCTCCATCCACCGTCTCAGAACCCATTTCTCACCTGTACGATTGCTTCTCTTAAATAAAGGGAGTCGATTACACTACGTGTGATCACTGAGACCATCGAGGACGACAAGTACAACGAACTTTAATTAATTTACAGTCGGATTGGGCCCAGCAACAACCACTCTTCGCGGTCAAGTTGCATGGATGGCAGACCCAGGTCGCTGTAGCAGAAGTAGAGGTCAATATAAACCTCCATACTCGAGAAACAACGAGAGAGATACCATAACCCGTTGAAGGACCTCTTGCGTGATCGCGGCGGCGAGCTCGACGAGTTGGAGCAGTTTGTCAATGGAAGTGAGATCTCGGCACACAGTGGACACGGTGAAGAAGAACTTTAAAGGGGCGAGCTTGCAGAAGTTGGAGAACTGGAGGAGCTCAGGGCGGCGTTTGGCTTCGACTGTATGGGACTGGTCATGGACGGACAGGAATCACCGGACCCAGAAGTGGAGAGTGGAGATGCCAGGCAGTGACATGTTGGGCGATACGCCTCCACCAGTCCCCCCACCAATGGAACATTACGAGGACTATATATCGTGTTACTCGGCGACGAATCATCATGAGGTGTTTGAGAGTCGAACGGACCACCTCTCATGCATCCGCATGCGTTGCAAAGTTGATCCCTGCCACTGTTCCAGCTACTCCAACTCGAAGTCCGCCTGCAAATATTACCACTCCCCTCCACCAGAGTCCTCCCAGCTCCAAGGCGACTTCCTTTCCCGTCTCCAACTGAGCTAGCTACTCCCATCCAGCCAGCTGCTACGCTTCCAAAGGGCAATCTCTCTTTTTCATGAGCGAAGAGTCCGCGTTTACGACCTGAGACACCGACCCTCGACCAACCAATGTCGAAACCCCTGACAACTTAAACTGGCGACAGATTATTATAGGGATCCCTCCATACTGCAGAGCACTGGTCCCACGAATATGACAATTTTTGACGGCAGTGTACGGCTCAGATAATGAATTCTGTCTTATCACCTTCTATGTGGATGTCCCTTCCGACTGACTCTATTCAACGACTGCGCAGCTCCTGCTTTCAATCCGCCTGCTCACATGGTCCAGAGTTGGGTGGCTACTTCGATACGTTTGTTACTGCTTTCGTACCGACTACTAAGACCAAGTCACGCAAAGAACTAATGCTGATGAGCAAGGGGGTATGCGGGTACGGATGTCTTAACTTTCGAAGCAGGAGCCCGCTCCTCGGATACCAAGTACGTCCTACGTCAGAACAGGCCGCAATGTGAAGCCCCTTCCGCGGCGGGACTATTCATGCTTACTTGCATTTCCACACGTCCCGATGAACGCCTTGGCTCCAGCACCAAGATTGGGTCAGCCTCCAACCGGACGTTTTCCTTACAAATGCAAACCGCGAAGTCTCCTCCTCGGGTTTGTCGGAACTTCTAAGAACCCTGTGACGGTGAATTGCACTTCGATATCACTCTACAACGAATTGTTCACTGGCTGCTCAAGCCGTCGAATGCTCTCGTCAGTCCATTGACCATTTGAGCTATATGATCAGATCTCATTTGGCTTTCCGCATCCTCCATTATCTCGAGCAGCGCAAAACCAGCCGGCGTGAGCACATCAGGTTGGAGGGCAGTGATGTCTGGGTCATGCATGGTAGGCAGTGCTGGGCATAGGGTGATGGCATTTCTCTCTTAATCTCGATACTATCTTTATATGTTGGGCGGTGGCCTTCCACTCTTCGGATCCCGGTCGACCAAATCACTACTGAGGCCGACAGGGGTACTGCGGCTGGGTGGCACTACAAAAGCTCCGACGAATACAGGTAAATGTAGAAGATGGTAAATCCATGTCCTTGGAGTGACCGATAACGAGTGATTACTGATCGTTTTTGCGACGGTTTACTTATTCCCTGCTTTCAAAAAGAGATAATACTATATTACGTCGAATAATGATCAAGGCAAAGGTTGTGGTAAGCAATCGCGCTCTAAGGTATGGGACAGCCGAAAAGCGCAGCCACCAACTTTGACAGGTGGGCCAATTCCTCCCCGAGCCCATGCCATGTAGCTAGAAAGAAAGATGTAAGTATGTAGACCTTTAAAATAAGTAGTTCCTTGCTGTTCAAATTGTGTCCGCCTCCCTCATTTGGGCCCCATCACGGTAAATTATGTGCGCCGGCCCAAGGCGAGAACGGCCCTTGGGTTTGAAAGACTGTCACGTAATCTTGCTTTGTGTCTTCTTGCTTTGTATTGATCATGGCTTTGTTTCCACATTAGCTCCATGAACAACGAAAACTCACACATAAACCACTGAACTGAGGTCACGGGGTGCCCAAAGAACTCAACAAGAGCGTGATGAATCTTTCAAAGACTGTGACCCACAAATGTTGTGGAGTAGTGGAAGATCGGGCACCTGGAGAAGCAAGGAACAGCGAAAAAGTATTGAGGGTTATTGAAAGGAATGAGCCTTTGATTGATAATCAAGAGGAGTGGGATGAAAGCAGTAAAGAAGTAGTCTGGTGCACAAGCAGCGACTCATCATCGGTCGTCTGTCTTGACTGTGGGGACGAGGTGGGCATTCGTCCACAGGAATCCACCTGGTGCTACTCGGTTCGATCTTGTGGACTAATGAACAGCTACTGGGCTAGATTGGATGGGCCACAGGCTGCTTGGGCATGCAGGAAGTACAATGGCCACCGTACATTGCCACCAGATGCTCTTTGGGAGGCCAGAGCACGCGTTTGAATAGAGTAATAATAAATGATTTTATTTACATATGAAAACCAGATACCAAAAAAGAATTCGGACCACCAGAATTTGAACGATTGAGGCTGGGTTCTTGACAGGTTGGACAGGTGCCTGTGCCTGTGACTTGGTGGCTGAGGAGGTGACAGGTTGGGCGTCAAGTGGAGTCTGTGGCGTGCTCTTAATTTTGTCAAGGGTATGGGTTGCAAAAATGAGGACTCTTGCACCTAATCGCCTTTACCCTCTCAACCTCGATAACGCATAGCACCATCGACCTCATCGACCTATCATGGCAGATCCGTTCAACCTGACTATGGGAGTCCTTTCGCTCGTCGCTATAACTCTAAAAGTCATCGCTGGTGTATGCAACATGCTTAATAAGACCATCGCCGCTCATCGTGTTGCAGGTGAAGAGCTTGAGCGGCTGCGGTGTAACCTCGAAGAACTTCAAGAACGCATGGAGAGCAATTATGGGAAACTAGAGGCCTTGGCGTCTGATACTAAAGATCTCGGCTTCAAGAAAGTCCTCCAAAGGTACGCTGTACCACCTTGATCACCCTAGGGAGTCGTTCTCATTTGATCTAGCGACGCTGGACAAGCCGCAGTCATGAGGCTGTGCCAGGCCTTGAAAGAAACACACGACACCCTCAAACGGTTGATAGACCAAACAGAGTCAGAGGAGGCTATTCTGCGTAGGAATGTTCTGCCTTCGAAGAAGGGATCACTCGCCTTTGTGCGTGCAGTCCTCAAGTATAACATGTCACCTCAAACGATCCATGAGGTGATCACCAACCTGAGGGAAATGCAGAGAGCAATCCAGGACTGCCGCAGCAACCTCGAGACATCTTTCAAAAATGTGGATGACTTGCACGATCTCTTTCATCGACAATTAGAGCGGTTTTCCATATGCTCAGGTCTCTCAACGTCTACCACACTCCCAATTCGCGTCCAATTGGTCAACTGGCTCGGAAATTTCGGAGGACGACGTGAATTTTCCCAGCGAAACCAAAATGGAAGCAAATCAGTGAGTTCTTTAACCTATTTACAGTTCTTATTCTTATTCTGAACCCATTCGAATTGTAGCTTCACACCTTACTTCACGCTGATCAGGACGAAGATGGGGACACAAGTTCGGATGAAAGTCTACACGACCCAACTCCCCCGCCGCTCCCATCCCAGCCCTTGCCTATTACTGTGCCCAATACTGTGCCCCCACACCTAAAAGGATTTGAAACTCCTGCTCGCGTGAAAGCAGCACAGCAATGGGTCCCACCTCCGCACCCGAAATCCGATACCGACCCAGATGGCAGAAATGTCATCCCTTATTTTGTACCTCCAAAGGTAGGTCCAAGGAACCCGCAATCTGGTTCAGATACTCGCAGACCATATACCTCAGGCCACTTCCGGCCTTATGTTCCAATGCATCCACCCCACACCCGGCCGCAGTCGGATTGGGTCAAGCACCAACAACTCTTTGCGGTCAAACTGCATGAATTACAGACCCAGGTCGCTGCATTAGAGGAAAGGCTCAACAAGGCCCTCGGTTCCGCGAAGAACAATGAGGAGATTCAGAAGGCAATGAAGAAATACTTTAATCGGATGAAGGACCTCTGGCGCGACCGCGGGGGCGAGCTCGACGAGCTGGAAAAGCCAGACAACGACGACAAGACGAACCCAGCTCCGCCGCCGGTCCCATCCCGGCCCATGCTTACTACTATACCCCTAATCGGCACGAACGCACTCATGCGGGGGGCACGCAGGGTCTCATTCGATGCGGCCCACAGACCTGCGCATGACCCATCTGCTGCTGCTGCTGCGCCTAGGACGCATTGTCACCGTAGACGGTGGACGAACCCTGAGGACAATATGCTTGTTGATCCCGTTACTGAGAGTACGCGGTATGATGTTATTGAGAAGATGACTGCTGCGGTGGGTATTTGTTCGCTTTTCTCTTTCTGTTAGGTCAAAGGTGGAGAATTGATATGTGGTTTGCAGAAGAACAATGTTCAGCCTGAACCACAATTCCCTGCTTATCACGAGGTTGGTTCTACGACACAGTTCGTGTGTGATGATGCTGATGACTTTGGTAGAACTTTGCGGCTAGGGCGAATGCCCTCCGTGCGCAGGAAGAAGTGGAAGTGAGGGAACATGGGCGACAGGAGGATTCAATGCTCTGTCGAGGGGGTTCGCTCGTCTTGCGTCGCCGACGCCACTCTTCCTCGCCGGGTTCTCCTCGCGGGTCTCCTGAGTCCAGCGCTGCACGCGTAGAAGGGACGCAGCGATGGGCGTGGTCTCCGCCTCTAAACAACGAGGAGTTGAAGGAGATGAAGGACCTCTGGCGCGATCGCAGGGGCGAGCTCAACGAGTTGGGACAGTCTGAGAACCCAGCTCCGCCGGTCCCATCCCGGTCCATGCTTACTACTATGCCCAAGATCGACCCTATTGCACGCGTGGAAAGGACGCAGCGATGGATGCCGCCTCAGAACACGAATTCTGATACAGGTACAGGTGGCAGTAATGTCAACCAGTATTTTGTACCTCCAGAGGGCCCACAACCTGGTTCAGATGCTCGTGAACCATCTACCTCAAGCCACCGCCGGCCTCCTGTTCCGATGTGTCCGCCCCCAATTATGACGTGGTCGGATTGGGCCAAGCAACAACCACTCTTCGCGGTCAAACTGCATGAATGGCAGGCCCAGGTCGCTGCAGTAGAAGGAGAGCTCAACAGAACCCTCGGTGACGCGAAGAACAACGAGGAGATTGAGAAGGCAATGGAGAGATACCATAACCGGATGAAGGACCTCTTGCGCCATCGCGGGGACGAGCTCGACGAGTTGGAACAATCAGACAACGACGATGAGACGAACCCAGCTCCGCCGCCGGTTTCATCCCGGTCCGTGCTTGCTTACTACTATGCCCAAGATCGACCCTATTGCACGCGTGGAAAGGACGCAGCGATGGATGCCGCCTCAGAACACGAATCCCGATACAGGTACAGGTGGCAGTAATCTCAACCAGTATCTTATACCTCCAGAGGGCCGCAGGGAATGTCGCGGTGGAGTCCGGTTTGAAACCGCCACAAAACCCGCGGCGGTTGGCGGTTGCACTGCATGTCTAGAATCAATTAATTATGTTCAATAGGTGTTGCCCTAAGTCTGTCGTTGCCCTAAGTCTCTCATTACCCTAAGTTTGTTGCTGCAGATGCCCGCTCCGGCGGATTGGTTTCGGTCGGTAACAGCACTGAGGGGGCGAGAGTGCCTTTGGGGTCACCTAATAAAGCAAATACAGGCAGTTGAGATGACCAGAG
>Ga0307515_10009931_pt1 | contig 18322 bp, 3 predicted proteins | sample 17_EM_MG_FD_194513 | JGI IMG/M metagenome (GOLD analysis project Ga0307515, IMG submission 194513) | Populus trichocarpa ectomycorrhiza microbial communities from riparian zone in the Pacific Northwest, United States - 17_EM | ecosystem: Host-associated > Plants > Roots > Unclassified | place...
TAATTATTAGGTATACTATTAAACCTAAATAGTTAAACGCTATAGGAAATCTAAATTAGTGTATACTTATATAATACGTATTACTTTAAATTATAAGTATACTCCATATATAGAAGTAGCTTATACTAGTTATTTTACTAGTAGTTTAAATATATTTATAAGTAAGACTCTAGTTCCTAGTTCTAGCGTTCTATTTACCTATCTATTTATAGATATAAAGCTATACTATAATAGTAGTTTATCTTTAAATAAAAGTATAGATCTAACTAGTACTGGCTTATAAAGGCGCTGCCTCTATTAGTAATAATAAAGTGCGGCTAATCTACTTTAAGAAAGCATTTCTCCGTAATTAGGTTGGTAATTACTTATATATTAATCGTCTTATTAACGGAAAGATATTAGATATACTTTAAAAACCTATTAATAAGTATAAAGACCAAATTATATATTTATCCTTAGCTATATTTAAATAGTAGAAGATCTATAATAAAGTCTATGGCGTAATATTACTATAGCTTACTAGTAGGGAGAATAGATTTAAGTAAACCCTATAGCTTATACCTTTAGATTTTATATACTTAACACTTCTTATAATAGCTAATATACTCCTTTACTTCCTAATTAAGCTTTAGCTAATAGTATTTACGCTAAAGTAATTCCACTATTTTGGCTTAACCATAGTGGCCGCCTAGGGGATTATTGTAATTCTTTATAAGAATCTTTTATTGTAAATTTACTTCTTATAGCACCTAAACTTTACTACCTCTATATAGTAGGCCTATTAGGTTTAGTTCCTAATAATAATACCTAATAGCTTCCTTTCTATTATATTTCCGGTCTATTTCTATATTAAAGATAGTATAGAAAGTATCTCTTTATTATACCTTATAGATAAAATCTATTAACCTTTTAAATAGTTTCTAGGTAAAAGCTATTTTATTTTATACTACTTTAAGTATAAGACTAGATAGTACTATAGATTTTATAACTTCTTAGTATATATATATTAGGAAGGCCGCTATAAGGTTAAAGTCCTTTAGTTATTATAGGGCTCCGAGTTTTAATTACTTTATAGCTTTACTTTTAGTTTAAGGAAATAGCTTAGTAATTAAAGATAGTATATTATTAGGTTCTAAGAATATATTAGGGACGTCCTATTTAGGTATATTTAAACCCTTATTAATAACGGACTAGGTACTAGCTAGAATATTAATAAAAACTAATAGGGCTTATACAGCCTAAGACTTAGTATATAGAGCTATAGGTGCTTAAGCATCTTATATCTAGAGCTTGTTCTATAATATAGGAAGTAAAATATTTATTATTTATTTTCCTTCTCCCGTTTTAAAGTCTTTAATATAGTCTAGCCATTATAACAGTTTATTAGTAGGGTTATTTTCCCCTAGCTTATATTTAATTTTAAAATTAAATTATATAAGCTCCTCTACCTATTTAGCTTATTAAGGTATAAGCTCCTTTATAGTTATAAAGTAGCGTAGATTATAATAATCTAAAAGTATATAAGTAGTATAGCTCGCGTGCTTAAGGTAATATCGCCACTATTTAAAGCAGTTAACTATAGCTAGTAGTTCCTTATTATGGGTATAATACTTAACTTTAGGCCCTTAGAATTTTCTATTATAAAATACTACTAATCTTTAGTATAACGGAACCTTGTAGCAAGAACTACAATAGGCTCATTATTGGGCTAGGTGTGTAGGAAATGCAAATATGGAAGTTAACAACGTAATAACAACTAGTGGAGTGGTTACCCAATAGATTAACTCCAATTATATTCTAAGAATTACTATAAGGAAGGAACTATCTAGGTAGGGACTAAGGGTCCTTAAATACACAACCGTACTCTTATAAAACCCTTCTTATATATAATATACGTCTTATATATAAGGTACGTAAGTTCCTTTTATTCCTCTTATTTAATACGTAGCATGTTATATAACCTTAGTTACCATTTCTCGTTATATAGCTCTACCAGCTCCATCCTAGACCGTACCTAAATTAACTAACTAGCTTCTTTTAACTCCTCTCTAAGTAGTTATAATATTATACTTAAAGCGTCCGTAACACTATCTCCCTCTTTTTTATCTTTGTCCTTAAAGATTCCTAATATCTCTAAGTCGTTTACTAGAGGTATAATATCCGTTTAGTTAATTTGGTTAATATTATTACTTATTATACCTAAAGCAATTTCCTCTTTATACGCCCAACGTCGTGCTCGCACTATTACTGCGATATTATCTCTTAGTGAGATTATACTATCTCCGTGTTCTTACTGCTTAAAAGAAAGGTTAATTTATATTACGTTAGTGAACCCATCTTCGCAACAACTATCCTCTTACTTAAAGTGCACTAAAGCGAATATTCGCTCTACTTCTAATGCTAAATATACGCGACCTATTACTCTTAATAGTCGTCTGGTTCCCTAATTAATTTATCTTAAGGTTTTACATTTAATCTACTACTGCGCGGCTAGATAGTAAACTGTCTTAAGCCCTTACTAAGTTAGAATGTTCTTATAATGCGAAATAGAAGGCCCTAGATACTTATATTGCGGCATTTACTCATTTACTTTGTCTTAAGAAGGTTTATAAGAAGGTCTATTTTAAGGAGTAGAAACTTATAAAATAGGGTCTATAGGAACTTGGTAATAAAAAAACGGATTCTCCTCTAATAGAGAAGGAAATAGATCTAAGTAGCTCAGCAACTGCTCTTCTTAGGTCCCCCTTAGATAACTTATTCTTTAGCGATCCTTCTTTATTAATGCTGCCTAACCTAATTTCTTCCAATACTCCTATACCTTTCTTATAGCATTCTTTAAATTTTCTAGTGGTTCCTAGGTAGTCTTATTATAGCCTATCTACTTTACCTTATACTATGTTTTATCGTTAATATCCTTATAATTAACGATCTTTAAAACTTACTATTTATCTTCTTCCTGCCCTCTATACGTGTCTACCTTATAAACCAGTGACTTAATATTCCCGTATACTGGCTTTAGCATTGCGATATACTATATAGGGTAGATCTTTATCTTAGCTGGTAGATTCAACTTAAATATAACCGGTGAAATCCTCTATATAATTTTAAAAGGTCCTAGTCTAATATAGTCTAACTTCTTACTTAGTTATCAACTCTTAAAATTTTTATATAGTAGCTATACTTTATCTCCCTCCTTAAGATCTAGTCCCTTAAATCTCTTAGTATTATAGTACCTTTTTATTCTTTCTTATACTTTCTTTACTAATTCTATAAGGTCTATATAAAGATTTATTAACGTCTTTATTCTTTCTTTAGCTATACTACTTATCTTCTTTACTTACCGTAGTAACAATAATGTTTTTAGCTTATATCCGTAATTTACCTTAAATAGTAATATACCTATTCCTTCTTAAGGTATTACATTGTATGCAAACTGTATAACTAGTAGTAATAATACCCAATTATTCTATATATAATTAATTGTCGGTATTACCTGGGGGGGGTACTGCAATTGCAATATAAGGTAACTGGTTCTTGGTTTATTCGTGTCTGTCGTCGTCTACTAAAAGAGAAAGAAAGGGGTAGTAAAGGTCGGGCTATCTATCGGGCCGTAGGTAGTCAGGTGACCTACACTACGCCATGCGGCCCTGCCGCATACGCTCTGCGCGTAATGTAATTTACAACCTCTACTTGTATAGACATTAATATAGTGCCTTAAATACTGCTCTAGTGTCTAGTTTAGTCTTTTTATTTAACTATCTATCTATAGATAATATACGGTAGAAGTTGCTACTCTAACTCCTTATTCCGCTAAGAATACCTCCTAAAATACTACTATAAATCTTAGATCTCTATCCAATATAATTTTACTTAGTGCTCTATGTCTTATAAACACTTCTTTAATATAGATTCTAGCGACATCTTCTACTAATATCTCTTCTGTATATACTATAAAGTATCCCCACTTTATAAGCTTATCTACTATTACTAAGATTATATTATAGTCTTATCCGGTAATAGGATCTCTTAACTTTAGTAACTTAATAATAAAGTCCTATAATATAACCTCCTATAGTCTCTCTAGTGTTTTAATAGATTATAGCCCTCTATATAGCTTATGCCTTATTAGTTTATTCCTTTAGCAATCTAAATATTCCTTTATAATTTTTTGTGCTAAACCCTAGATTTTATTAATGATATACTCCTTTTAGAGTCTTAATACTAAGCCCTTGGCTCTATTATATCCTTAAGTTAATCCCTTATAGAACTCTTTTATAAATTATTCTACTATGCTTTTTAGGATATACTTCGCTTCTTAATTCTTGTATATATCTATCTATAGATCTTCTAGCTGTGCTTCTAGAATTCTTTATACCTAAAAGCTTTCCAGTAACTTATAAATTCTATCTAGTTCTTCTTAAGTTGCTATAATTTTTGGGTAATTATACCTAATCAATCCGTCTATATCTTTTTATAGTAAAGCCCCTAATAGCTTTCCGTTATCTTATAGTTTAGCCTTTTAACTTAAAGTATCTGCTTATATATTATCTATACCTTTAGTATATTAAATCTTAAAATAGTATTCTATAAGTATCTCTACCTATCTAACTTACCTTTAGTTAAGTTCCTTTATTGTTAAAAATCCTATTAGGTTTTTATAATCCGTCTTAACTATAAATAGTTTCTCTATACCTTATAAAAATGCTCTCTATTCCTTTAATACTATAACTATACCCAGCAACTCCTTGTTATAGATATTATAGTTTAACTCTAGTGGTGTTATCTTTTAACTATAGTATGCTACTAGGTGCTATCTATTCTAATATCTCTATATAAAGTACGCCCCTAGTATATAGTCTAATGCATCCGTTTTTATAACCGTCTCTAGTCCTAGTTAATAGATCTTAAGAACTAGCTCCTAGGTAAACAACTCTTTAATTTTCCTAAACAATTCTTATTACTTCTTTTCCTATACCTATAGTTCTTCTTTCTTTATTAACAGCGTAAGTAGTTTAATATCCTTTAACTACTACGCTATAAACCTCCTATAGTAATTGCAAAACCTTAAAAACGATCTTAACTATATTACATTCTCTAGTTTTTACTAATTTACTATAGCCTTAATCTTCTTTAAATCTATACTAAGTTGGCCTAATTTAATAATAAATTTAATAAAATCAGTCTTCCTAGTAAAGAACTCGTATTTCTTAATTATTACTAGCATCTATTCTTCTTATAGTCTCTTTAAAACCCATTTAACGTGTTCCCTATATTCTTCCTTAGTTATTAAGTAGATAATAATATCATTAAGGTATACTATAACAAATTCATCCAAGTATTCTCTTAATACATTATTAATACGCTTCTAGAACGTTGCTAGTACGTTTATAAGCCCGAATTATATAACTAATAGTTTATATAGTCCTTCCTTTAACCTAAAGGCTGCCTTCTATTTATTACCTTCCTTAATTTAGATCTAATAGTACACCTATCTTAGATCTATCTTCGTAAAGATTTCGCATTACCTATCCTATCTTAAATTTCGCTAATTAAGGGTAAAGGATATCTATCCTTTCTAGTAATGCTATTTAACTGTCTATAGTTAATATATAGCCTTAGTTTACTATTTTTCTTTAGTACGAACAGTACCGGATAACCTGCTAATAACTATAATAGTCTAATATATCCCTTTTATAAGTTTTCTTAGACAAACTCTTTTAATGCTCTACTCTCTTCTTTGGTAAGCTTATAGATTAGAAAAAATCTTAGACTTATTTCTAGTTCCAATTCTATCTTATAGTCCTATACTGCATACTATACTAACTTTTTACTTTCTAGTAACCATAGTTTTTTGCTATACTTATGGTATCTCTTTAGTATATAACTTAAGCCTTACTTAATCTCTTTATATATCGCTCTAACTTAGTACTATACCAACTTAGTTTACTATTATATCTTACAGCATTAAGTATCCCTAATATCGACCTGGCCTATAATCTAATTAATCTTTAGATTATATTCCTATAACTAAGGTATACCTAATACTACCTTATCCCGTCCTAATAGTAGGATATTAAAAGACATCTTAATTCGTCTTCCTTTAATGGTTATCTAAATAGGTCCTGTTTTAAGATTAATAATCCCTCCTCTATAGGCTATTAGATCTCCTAAAATTATAACTAATAGGTAAGGTTGTTCCTTCTATCTATAAGGTAGTCCTATTCTTTTAATTACTACTAGAAAGATATGGTTTCGCGTTACTTTACTATCTATTAGCACTTTAAACTACTAATCTTACCATTTAACTTATAAATTTAGGTGTTGTCCTTAAATTCCTTTAAGGGTCTAAGGCTCTATTACTGGCTCCCTCTAGTTTTATAGGCCTCCACTTTTCCTAACTATTAGCTGCTTAATCCTATTACACTTAGCTCGCTCTTCGGCTAATACCTAGTTCGTTTTTTATCTTTAATATGCTATAGACACGTGTTCTCTAGGCATTTCTACTACTATTATCCGTCTAAGCATTCTTCTATAAGGAATCTTCCTAGTTAAAGTATTAAATTTCCTTCCTCTTAGACCTCTGCTAGATGCCATCTATATATATACTTAGCATTCCTATACTATCGCTTATCTATCATCCAGTATATCCTTATAGGGTACTTCTAATTCTTTTCCTTCGGATTCTTATACATCTTATATATATTATCCACGCATACAATCTATAATAGCGTATAGTATACTAGGTGCTTTAGGTCAACTCTTAACTCGTCTTTATCTTTAAGTTTAAACCTTTATCGTGCTAATCTAAATGTTATAACCTTGTTTGCAGGTACTAAAACACGCCTCTTGCTTCTCTAGTCCTCTAATCGTTCCTTTAGATCCTTTAACATTATAATTAAGGCTCCTTTAATATAACTTATAGCCTTTTCTATAATCGGGTGGTCTTAGATAACTTTTTCGTCTAACTATATATAGAAATCTTCCTACTTATTATTATGCCTCTACCTATACCACTTTTAGTATAGCTACTAGAGTGTATACGGCTTATCCGTAAGGAAGTATCTTCTTATTACTACATCGTAACAGCCCTTTATATGTCGTTCCTCGAACCTAGTTAGAATCCCTAAATCCTCTTTATTTTTCAGTTCGGTAAGCTACTTAGCTCTTAGTATACCTACCCTAGGCCTATTAGTAATTCTGCGTATTAGCGCTCTGTCCCTTATATATCCTAATATGCTAAATCTCTTATCTAGTTTCTATTCTTGCTATGCGATAATTCTTTATCTAAACTCTTCTATAGTTTCCTTTAGTTTATATCTTACGCTTTAATCCTTAAAGTCTTCTTATTTCTTAATCCTAGTATTAACTTTTTAATCTTTAGGCTAAACACTATATTCCCCTAGTAAGTGTTCTAGGTTTATATATCTATCTCCTAGTCTAACTACTATTTATATTACAGATTCTCTAATCTATAAAGAAGTCTCTTGCCTTTTGTTTGTAGGTGTCCTTATTTATACTCTAAATTCTTAGTCCCTTAGATTCTTTAATCCTAAGCTTACTTCTAACTTAAGCTTAGCTCCAGCCTTAGTCCAACTAGGCTTACTTAATGTTCTCATCTTATCTTAAGAGTCTTAAATCTTACTTATCTTATCTTAAGAGTCTTATACTTATAGGAAACTTCGTCCTAAGCTTATTCGTATATCGCTAAACTAAGCTATTACTCTACTCTATCGGTTATTGTCCATCATAGGTCCTTAAGCTTGCCTCATCTTATTTTAAGAATCTTAGTTATCTCTTATCTTATCTTAAGAATCTTAAGCCTTTAGCCTTTTGCCTTTATTAAGTGCCAAAGTGGTTCACTATCCTACTTCTCTTGCGTCTTGTGAAGTAATAAACATTATATCTAGTGGGGTCTTAATCCCTACTAATATTCCCTATTCTGTAGTGGAATCATCCTCTACCTCTAGTATAATATCTTTAAGGTTTATATATTCCTAGTAAACTGCTCTTATTACCTTATCATTATAAAATATTTCGCCTATATTAAAATTATCGTCCTTAATATCCGATCTGCGAACTAGTTCATTAGTTCCTCTACACTCTGTAGATTTTGGCTCCTATAGCTAATAGCTTGCGCTATACTTAGCGTCTTTATAAATTTAGCATGCGTTATTATAACAAAACGCAAAACTTCTAATTAAATATTCTTTTGTTCCTTATAGTACACTATTATCCCTTTATATATATATATCGTCTACTATTAGTCTAGTTCCCTTTATTGTATAATAACTCTAACTATCCTTATAATCCCTCGCGAAATAACCTTATTTCCCGCAATTTATATAAGCTCCGTCTTTAAACTATTAACTTTACTATAGAGTCCGCCTAAACGTCTTCTACTGCTAAGATCCCTAGTTTAGCCTCTACTCCTTAGTCCTATAATTACTAGATCCTTAACCTCTAGGTTTTTACGGTTTCTTACTCCATCTCTTATAGGCTTCTTTAGTACCACTTAGGTCTATTAGCTTTACGCTATACCATAGTTTTTAACTTGGCTTTAGTTATAGCGTACTTTGCGCCCTATATAACTGTAGAACTCTATCCTAACCTTTCTTAGTCTATTCCCTTTAGTAGATCTAATTATTAATCTCAATCACTTAATCTATTAGTTCTCTTAGGGTATCCACATCTTCTATTAGGATAATCGCGTCCTAGACTTTAGCCTTAAGTCCTTGCTTATATTATGCTATAAGCGCCCTATTATTCTACTTAACTTATATTGCTAGCGTCCAAAACTACATTATATACTTAATTACTAAGGTTCGTTGCGTAATATCTTAGAGTTTCCTTTTTACCGTAGTTACTGCCTCTAGGTCTCTAAACATTTATATAAGTTATTCTATAAATCCATTCTAGCTTAAGAATATAAACCGTACCTCTTAGTTTATAGTTATTATCCCGTTTACTTATATCTCTATAAGGTAAGGCTTAAACTATTTAAGTGCTCTTTCTAACAAGAATAATCCTGCATACGCTATTTAATCCATAGGTATTACCAGCTTGGCTCCTTCCTGCGTAACCTTAAAATGCATCTACGTAAGGAATCCTTTGAGCTTCGATCTCCCTCCTAAAAATCTTTTAATTGATAGTAGCTTAACCTTTACTGCGCCTATCTCGTTAATCCTAGTTTTAAGTGCTGCATTATTTTCTGTTAACTAGTTAACTATCTTTTGTAGTTATCTAACCGTTACAGGTTACTATAAGTTAGTATCTGCCATACTAGTATTACCTGACCTTAAAGTAGTTGCCGCCGTCAATGGCGTTATAGTGGCTGCTTTTAGTGGCATATTATTTAACTTTCCATATTAATACCGTAATTAGGTAGTGATTGTGTAATAGAACCTTATAGTAAAAACTACAATAGGCTTATTATTAGGCTAAGTATGTAGGAAATATAAATATAGAAGTTAATAACGTAATAACAACTAGTGGAGTGGTTGCCTAATAGATTAACTCTAATTATATTCTAAGAATCACTACAAGGAAGGAACTATCTAGGTAGGGACTAAGGGTCCTTAAATACATAACCGTACTCCTATAAAATCCTTCTTGTACGTAATATACGTCTTATATATAAGGTACGTAAGTTCCTCTTATTCCTCTTATTTAATACGTAGCATATTATGTAACCTTAGTTACTATTCCTCATCATATAGCTCTACCGGCTCCATCCTAGACCGTGCCTGAATTAACTAACTAGCTTTTTCCGACTCCTCTCCAAGTAGTCGTAATATTGTACTTAAAGCGTCCGTAACATTTAGTAGAGCTAGGTAGCGTCCAGATACCTATTATTAGTGATTATTATTAATAGCTAATTTAGGTTAAAATACTGTAGTAATAGAGCTTTTATAAACTTTATACGAAATTTATAAAAGGTCTTTTAAACCTTTTTAGGCCATAACCATAGTTTATACTATTTAGTTAGTCCTTTATTAGTTTTCTCCCTTACTGCCTTTAGGCTTTTTACTCCTTAGGTTAAGTCTTAGAAAGCTTTTATAATATAGTTAAATAGGCATTAAGCGACGTTTAAGTAGTTATAGATAAAGCGCTTATAGAAATTAGTAAAGCCTAAAAACACTTAAATATTTTAGTAACTTTCTAGCTCTAGCCACTCCTAGATTATCTATACCTATATTAGGTCTATAACTATACCTATAAGCGTTATAATATAACCTAGGAACTTAACCTACTTAGTATTAAAAATATACTTTTAATACTTTAGCGTAGAGGCTCTAATTATCTAAACGTTCTAGCACTTTACAGATATATTACTCGTATTAATCCTTATCTTTTAAGTAAATTAAGATATTATCTAAATAGATAATATATATGCGGTTAACTAGTCCCCCTAAGGCTCTATAAATATATAATTAGAATATCGCAGACATATTAGCTAGCCTAAAAGGCATTACTAGATACTTAAAGTAGCTAACATGTTTCACCAGTCATTCGTTAACACCAGTTATTTAACACCCCACCAACCACCAAGACGCGTCTTCGTACGATTAATCCACCACAACGCCTTTAATTAAATTAAAAATATATCTAATTACATTCTTTTAGATCTGGACATATACGAATTATATAGCCTTAAATATGACAGTTACTGCACGTCCTTAGTGCGCGTTATTGTACAACAGTTTCCTTATTCTAATCGGCCTCTTAATTCCTATTTTCTCTCTCCTAGATTAAAAACTGGCCTTATTAGGCCTATAAAACGCCACTATATACAATATACTAACGACGGTACTACTATTTTTGTTTTTAACGTTAATTAGCCGTACAAAGCTCAGTATTTTCCTTTATAAGTATTACTGCCGAATATATCGCTATCTAATATCCTTTAATAAGCCGATTCATTGCTTAACCTATTAGACTCTAAGACGTACATTAAAAAAGCGTACGAAGAAGCTTCTCCTACTATTTAAGCTTAGTAAAATTATAAGGCGTTTCTAATATCCATAGAGGTACTTCTCCATTCGCTGTACCTGGTGGAGGGAATATCTTTATAATGGTAAGCGACAATAAAATATATTAAGGATCGTATAGGATAAGTCCTATAGCTTAGAAGCTACTCTTAATATTTTAATCCGTAAAGACGGACGGACGGATACTTAAATAGATTATTAAGAAGTTATCCTTATTAATATAATAGATTCCTTAACAAACGAGCTACTGGACCTCTTAACCGTATAAGCGCTTTAATAGGGAAAAGCAGCTAACGTTAAGTGGCTAAAGAAGATGCGATATATACGGAGGCATATAAAGCGTAATAATATTGTTCGTACCACAGTATTAATTAAATTTAGGTATTATATAACTGCCGTAACTATCTAGAATAAGTAAATAATACGTCCCCTTTATACGAGACTCTGTATAGGTATTAAAGTGCTTAATCTATTTAAATCCTAATTAATTTGTCGTTTAGCCGTTATTGCTTATAGCAATTACCTAGTTATCCGGAATCTATTAATACTAGTTTAATTAATAAACCTTTCCAGCTAGGATTATAAAGGGCGGAATCGCCCAGCTAGTAGCGTTAATTCCCTTAATCGCTGTTATCTATTTATGGTTTCCTAGTTATATAACAATTGCCTAGCCGACTATATTAGAGCTTATAACCACCTTTAATATTATAATAACCCCCATTATAAATTCCGTCTTATTAAAATTATAGGAATTATTATTAAGAATGCCGTACGACTAACGCGTCTCCTAGACGAGCTTAAACCACGCGTTAATTATATCTGGATCTTCACATTTAGCCCGCTATAAGTAAAACTTTTAATTCCACTTTATTTTTAGCTAAGGTTAGCTATTAATAAAGCGTAAAGCCCAGTTCTTTCCAAGCGGTAGTAGTAGTAGATTCGTTCCGCGCTCTGCGAGTAAAATATCTACCATTCTTCGTACGTCGATAATATAAGGGGGAAATCCGCGTTGATTAAGGTCTAGAATCCACTAAACTAAGGCCTACTCTTTAGAAGACTTTAACTTTTATTTTTAAGTATTAGATTTACTAAGTGGTATACGCCTATAAAGACGTTCTTAAAGGCTTGTTCTAGGGATATCGTATAAGGTTGCAGCCCTTAAAAGACTTAAAAATTAATTCTTTTAAAAGGCCTGCTTAGCAAGAAGTGGTCGAGCCTCTTTTTAAGGTAATTAATCAGGTTGTGTTAATGTCATTATTGTTTTCGTGCGCAGACGCGTCTTAGTAGTTGGTAGGGTGTTAAATAACTAGTGTTAATGAATGACTAGTAAAACACGTTATATTAGGTCTTAAAAGCGGTCTTTTACTTATTCCCTTTTTTAATATAAAGCCTATAATAGGCGTCTTATAGATTTAGCTTTATAAAGATCTTCGCCTTAAACAGTTTATCTAGCATTTTACTAACTAGTAGTAGTAGGTAATAGTTTTTAATTATAATTTTATTAAGGCCGCGATAGTCTATATATAGCCTTATAGTTCTATCTAGTTTTAGAATAAAGAGGATTAGCACGCCTATTAGTAATTTATTAGGCCGAATCTATCCCTTTTCTAGTAAGCTATTAAGGTACTCCTATAGGATCTTAAGCTCTTTATAAGAGAGGTTATAAATAAAAAGGTTTAGTAGTTATTTACCTTCTTTTAAATTAATTATATAATCGTATTCCAAGTTTTATAGTAGCACTTTAGCTTATCTACCTAAAAATACCCTTAGTAAGCCCCTTAGGCCTAATAAAATATTTAATAAATTAGGGTCGGGTTTATCCTCTATATTATTATTAGGTAGGTTTTAAAGCTCTCTTAAGATACTTATAGGCAGCGTTATACGTTATAGTAGTTGCTTATATATAGTTACTACTATATATTAAACCGTTTTATACAGTAGCTAGTAGAGGGTAGGGAAATCCTTAATATAGCATTTAAGGTGCCGTAGTATACTCTTTACGTATTACTTAAGCTAGAGTAACCTATAGCGGTTAAAGTATCTTATAAAATCTTTAAGATTATTACCTTTTTATAATATCTTTATAACCTATTTAGTAGTTTTCTATAGGGTCTCTATTATAGAGGGGTTATTACCTATACTAGGCTTTATACCTATCTTACTATTAAATAGGGGTTAAATTTAATACTTCTTTAGGTATAAAGCGTATACTATTTTACCTAGGGCTATATTCTTTAGAATGTCCTTTAGGCTTATTAGTAATATACGCCCTTTAAAATCTTTATTATTCTACTATTTAAAGGCTCCTATTTTAAAGCGTATTCTAAAATCTACTTCTATAAGCTAAAGGTATCTAAAAATAAGGTTATAGCCTATAAAGTTAGCCGCCTAGAAGGGTTATAGGCTAACTACCTTAGTGTAGTTATATATATTGGCTACTAATACTATAAGCTTATAGTTATCATATAGTTTAATTCAATACTTATCTAGGAAGCCTATAATGGGTTTCCGCCACCTTTATAATAGAATAAGTTTATACTCTTTTTTCCAAATTATATTATATAAGATTAATTTCAGCGCCGCTATTATATAGTGCTTAGAACTAATATACCTCGCCTATAGGGAGTACTATTTCTGGCTTAATAGTAATATAAAGAGTCTTTCCTTTTATATTTTGCCCTAATTATAGTTAAGAAAGATCCACAACTAGGGCTTTTTTTTTTATAGATTATTAGTATGGTTATTATCCTACTTATTTTTCTAATAGAATTTACCTTTAGAGTTTTCTTTTAACTTTTTAGAGTATTTTTATAAAGGTGTTAAACGGGTATTAGGATAGCCCTAGAAGTCTTTCCCGTTACTTAAGGCCCCTAACTTTAACCCTTTTAAAGTTCTTTTTAAAAACGGCTTTTTTAAAGGTTAGGTCTACCTTATATTACTATTAAAGTGCCCACGCTTTTAGTAACCCCTTAGTTTCCTACTAGAAGAGGTTTAGTTCCTTACTATATTTTTAGCATTTAGAACTACTTATTTAAAATCTATATATATAGTAATCTGTAATAGGGATTCTATACGCTTTATTTTTATAAGGGATATTATTGCAGACACCTTAGGATACCCTTAAAACAACCCCTAGACGCCCCTTAGATAGTCGCCAGTTACGTATTAAAGGTACGTACCCGTAGTATATAGTCTCCACAATCCTAAAGGCCTTACCTCCTTAAGGATTTGTCTCTCTTACTAATTTATCCTATTCTAACTATGTCCTTATAGCCCCTGTCTATAAAGTCCCCTTATATTTAAATCCTTTTTACTCTTTTTTAGAAGGGTAGTTAGCTTTAAAGACTAGATTATTTATTTATATCTTTTATTTATAACTACCATTCTCCCTTAAAATCTTATAATAACCTAAATAGAAACTCCATAGATACCTTATAGAAAGCCATCGCGTAAAAGTAGGAATGTCCCTCTAATAGCGAGAGATTGCGATAATATAACCCTCTGGGTAAGATAGCTAAATAAGCCCTAATACCTAAATGCTTTAGGAGCTTAAAGACTCTTATATACCTATAGTTACTGCTAAGGAAAACGTAGATACCCTCTATAACGGTTATAACACTACTAAAAAGTAACTAAAACCCCTTTAGCCCTACCTAGGCTAATTAAAAGATTAAGCGCTAGAGGCGACTTTAAGATCTTCTTTTAAGCTAGAAATGCTAGAGAAATATACTAATATATTTAACTAAGGAACTAACTAGAACCCTCTTGGAAGACTACCAGCCTATAATTAGTATAGTAGTAGTATATAAACTGCTTATAAGCTAAGTAGGCCTACCCCTTTAAGTAATCTAAACTAACTACTAACTTAAGACTTAAGCTTTATAGGGAAATTTACACTAGCTACTGGTACTAATACTACCTCTATAGCCGGAGCTTCCCTAAGGCTGAGGTTGGAAAGTTAAGAGCCCTAAACTAATATTCTCTAAGATAGATATTAGGAAGCTACTATAAGGCTCTTAAAAGCTATACGGGAAGGAGCCACTAATAAATATATTAGAAACCTCTAGGGGTAGGTTTAGATTTAGTAAAGCTTAATCTAGGCTAGATAAAATCTTTTATAACCTAACTAAGGCTAAGGGCTTCTTAGGAGCTACTTAGTACCTACTTAAGGAGGTATAGAAGACTTAGAGAGTTATTTATACTATAAATAGAAAAAGGATATAGACTAACTGGCTAAGGCCTTTAGTAGTTTAGAACTCCGCTATAGACCTAACACCTAGCAGTTAAACAATTGGGTTTATAAGGTAGATAACTTCTTTAAGATGCTAATAATATAAGATAATACTAAAGAGCGTATACGTAAGATTATTAGTAAGATTAAAGATTAATTACTAAACTAGATTATACTTAATTAGCTTAATAAAGAGCAAATTACTATATAGCTATAGCTGTAAACCTTTCTAAAGAAATAGACTTAAGATCCGTATATTATATAATATAATAATATAGAGCTATTCTAGAATGGGATATAGCCTAACCGCTATAACTTCCACTAGTTTATAAACTTTATGGAAACTTATACTTAATAAATAGATCCAGAGCCCTTTAAAAATAAGGACGGTAGCATTTACCTACTAGCCTTAAAGTCCACTTAGCTTAGAGCTAAAACACCAAATTACCGCTCTAAAGCATCTTATATTTTCTTAGTGGCGCCTATAGGTTAAGGATAAATAGGAGAGGTTAAGCATTAGCTTGCGGTAGCTGCGGTAGAGATATAGTAGAAGCTTATAGCAGCTGCGGCGGGGGTATAGTAGACGTTATAGTAGACGGCTAAGTAGGCTCTACGGCAGTAGATAGTTAAGGACCCCTTAGTATCTCCCTAGGGGTCGGATATATAGGAGAGGGTTTATCTAAAGACGGAATCTAGCTGTTAACGCGTTTAGGAATAGATGTAGGTATAGGTATAAGTATAGGTACGGGACCGTCTAAAGACGGATATATAGACTCTGTAGGCCCTATCTAGATACCTATCTTCCCTTACTAGATCTATATAGGTATAAATAATACTAATAACCTTTTTATCTCGCTAAGGCGTTCTAAGATTATCTATACGCGTAATTAAACCCCCTTTATCTCTAAGATCGCGGCCTTATATCTTAGCTTAGCTACGGCCTTATAGGTAGGCTAGTATTTCCGTATTATTATCTTATCTAACGTAACTACGCTAGCTAGCGAGCTTTTTACCTATATAGTTGTCACGGAACCCTACCGCAGGGGCCTCTATAAGAGAGCCCCGTGCTCTTACGTACACCTCACGTACAGCTTATGTTAGCTACGCGTAGGTATATTACCTCCTTACGCCCTCGACCCTTACAATCGATCGCGTAACGTCTTATAGACTCCTTAAATACATACGCTCTGTAGCCACTGCCCTCGTTCCATAATATTACGTTGCGCCTTTTACTACCGACGCTTAGCCTATAACCAATTTTACGTCTTTATAATACTGCAGGCGCTGCTAAAAGCAGCGTGTTTATAAATTACCTTACTTTATACTTCTAAGGAACCTATAATAGTAAGATAATATTCCTTACTAGCTACTATATTAAACCTAAAGAATAATCCAATACCTATACTTAACCTATAACGCCAATCAATCCCAAAAGAATTTAATTTATTAGCCTTAACCCCTAAGGAAATAGACACCAATAATGTTTTATCTTTTATTAACTATATAACTACGGATAAGTAAATAAAAGGGCTACTACCTATTAAAATTAAAATATAAGACGCTAAGATATTTATAAAAATAGTAGCATAAGACCCTAATAAATACTACCGCCTTTTATAGAACTACTACCTAAAGCTTACACGAGCTAAGATGCGTGCTACCTAAGATCGCGATATCATCTAAGACCTATAAGCTCGTGAGGCGCTCGCGGATAACATACGTTAAGAAACTAAAGATAACCTTTGCGTGTCTAAACGCAATATTTAATAGTTAAAGAAGAATAAGATTATACTAATTGCTATAGTTACTAAAAAAGAAGGTATAATTAAATACCTATAATCTTAGCTTAATAAGTATATTTATAATAACGCTAGATACCTCTTTATTATATACAACGCCACCTAAGTCTTTACGCCCCCGGTAACTTTACCTACTTAATACTTAACAAAAGGTTAGTACTAAGTAGCTTTACCTAATAAAAACCCCTACCAAAGCAGTAATAATAAAAGCTATAATAATTGGACCTAAACTACTACTATAGGATCTAATGTATGCTACCTTAACCCCCTAGTCTTTTAAGGAGACTATAAGGAATACAGCTACTAAAAGATATAAATCCGCGAGAAACTAACTTAGAGCGCCTGCCTTTTTCCTATAAAAAGATATTAAGATTAGCTATATTATCGGGCGAATAAAGGGTATACTATTTAATAGACTCTTTACCTAATAGGAGACTAGTAGCCCCTAGAAGTGGCAGTCTTACTAAGAAGTCTTTAATAATCTTAACCTAATATACCGTAACTATAACCTACTAGCTACTAACCGAGCTAAACTATATACCTTAAAGATAAGCCCTACTAAATTATTTAATAAGTTTTATATTAAATTCTAGGAATATACTAAAGCCCTTACCTAAGACGATACTAAAGACTAGGAGGATCTCCTTAAAAAAGTTACTTATCGCCTTAGTTATGCAGCCGCCAGCTATAACTACAATAATGTTTATAAAATAGTAGCAGCTTTATAGAAAATTAAACAATAACTAAATTAGATTGCTACTACTAACCCTTACTTAAAGACCTCTCTATAGAAGCCCTTTGGGCCCACTAAACCTATATATACTAAGCCACCAACGCCTACTACCTTAAGTACCACTAGAGCCAACATTAACCTCTCTATAAAAACTCCTAAATAGAAAGCGCGAGCTACTTCGGAAATTAGGACGCTGCTATAGATACTATTAAAAAGGCTATTATCGCGATAACCTAAACTACCTAATAGCTAGGTTTAATACCTACCGCCTAATACCTAACCTAATGCCCTAAACACTAAATATATTACTACGCGCCACTATTATATAAAATAAAGACGTAGTAATAGCAGTAGAATTAGATATAGAAGCGGAAAACGCTAAGTCCTAGCTCTAAGTTATGGGTTAGAACGCCCTAATAATAAAGGGATCTATATATTGGCCTACTTAATAAATAACTTAGTAAAGATAAATAGACGGAAATAGATAGTTTTACCTATAATAGGAACTACTGCTATAAAATAATATAAAAGCCGTTTTATAATTAACTATAGAGTTATTAACTAATTTATA
>Ga0307515_10009933_pt1 | contig 18321 bp, 3 predicted proteins | sample 17_EM_MG_FD_194513 | JGI IMG/M metagenome (GOLD analysis project Ga0307515, IMG submission 194513) | Populus trichocarpa ectomycorrhiza microbial communities from riparian zone in the Pacific Northwest, United States - 17_EM | ecosystem: Host-associated > Plants > Roots > Unclassified | place...
TTTACTATACAACTTTAATAGAAGCTGTAGAGTGTATATAAAAGTCTAAATCTAAATTATTAGAATTTATTATTAAGTGGTTGTTAAGATATTATATTGTGATTTTTATAATTTTTGGTGGGGAAATAGACTTGCCGGCTCGGTAGGGTTGCCGGCTCGATAGTAGAATACGTTATATAAAAAGTATTTATAAATCTAGGTATTAAATTAAGCTTATTAAGATGGAGGAGATATAAAATAGATAGGAGGAGGCTTATAAGTCTAGGTGGTGCGGTAGGTAAAGAAGCGTTCGCTAACACGCTTATTTATTTCTTATAAGATATTTAACCGATTGTTTTATATATAACTAAATAATATAGTTACCTATCTATACTGTTGGTTACACAAGGGGATATCACATAGCTACGGTTCGTAGATAGTATAATAATTATTCTATATTGTAGAAAGCAAAGGATCGTAAGGATCGCAGTGCTTAAGTAGGGGGCTGATAAGTCACCATAAGGGTGACTGTCGGAATATATGGACAGAAGTTACGTGGTTACGTGTCGTTGACGTGTCTTTGATTAGTCATCCTTATGGTGACTAATCAACCCCCTACTTAGGCACCGCGATCCTTACGATCCTCTGCAACAGACATCATACAACCTAACAAGACTACGATTACGACATTACGTGATATTAGCCTTAGGTCATGTGTTCCGACAGTGACTAATCAGAGACAATATAACCTCTGTCTATATATTCCGACACTAGCAGTTCTTTCTTTATGCTTGTGGCGCTGCAGAAAGGCAGTAAAATGTTAGTTTAGCTGTAGGTAGAAGTAGCAAAAGTCTATTCGGGTAGTAGTACGGTACTAGCGGCGGTAGTAATAGTGGTTAGGCATAGAGCTTGTCTATCAGTTGGTTGGTTAATCGTAGGCGTATCGGCGCGATAGTTGTTATTTAGGTAGCAGTACGGTGCGAGCGTCGGGTGGTTCCATGGCAAGTCCGTTTGTTTAACCTACCCCTTTATTATATCGTCCGCAGGGTGCTCGATTGCGGCTAAAGTTTCGGTAGTGGTTTCGGCCTTAATCTTGATTATAGTAGCGGCAATTCGTAAAGAAGGTAGTATATACTCTTTGACTGGGGTGTTCCTTCTCCCGTGTAGCGATTAAGGGCTGCAACTTGTTAATTAACTAAGATAAGTCTTCTCTAGGATTTAAGACGGCAATTCTACAGGTAGGAACTCCCTGGCAAGCTATAAACAACTTATTGTCTATATAGATCTTTATAATCATAGCCACCTCCTTGCTGTATCTAGGTCCTTGCCTAGGTCCTTGCTCCGTACTAGTCACGGCCGGTTTAGGTGGTGTATATATATATAGCTGCTGCGGTCGCTGCGGAGGTTCCTGCGGAGGTTGTTGCGGAGGTTGCTGCGGAGGTTGCTTCGGAGCTTGTTGCGGAGCTTGATGCGGAGCTTGATGCGGAGCTTGCTGCGGCTGCTGTGGTTGTTGCGGAGGTTCTTGCGGAGATTGCTGCGGGGGTTGTGGTTGCTGCGGAGGTTCTTGCGGAGATTCTTGCGGAGATTGCTGCGGAGGTTCTTGCTGTGGAGGTTGCTTCGGAGCTTGTTGCGGAGCTTGATGCGGAGCTTGATGCGGAGCTTGTTACGGAGCTTAAGGCACGGGTTGAGATACGGCAGCCTGAGGAACTTGAGGTGTTTGATAGCCTAAGGTTGTCTGTGTTGCTTGTGGCTGTCCGTTATTAGGATTCCCTCGAGAGTTAAACTTCTTTTGGTGCTCAATCTCTTATGGAGTCCATTCGTGCTCTTCTTCTGCGTTAAGGACTTGCTAAATATTATCTCTAATAGTACCCCCGTTTATAGGTACAAACACTCCATTCTCCTATAGGAAGTCTCAAAAATCCTAAATAATATAAATATTGCTAAGTGCCTAGGTGTTGGCAGTCCATCCTATAAAATCCTCCCTAAAATATTCCTATAGCTGTAAATCGGCGTAGTATCTACTTTGGTAAAATAGAATACGGTGTAGGAGAAAGCCGTTAACTTATTTTGCGGTATAAGTTATTATATTAATGGTAAATTCGTCCCAATCTTTATCGATAAGTTTCGCGTACGCAGCTACCCCTAGTAGTAAGGAGTCTCTCCAGTTATTTGGAATGGCCGTAGCCATGTTTTCGGAGGAAGGGAAGTGTTGTTGGTGTAGGGATTGTCATTTAGTGTAGGGGTTGTTATTTGGTGTAGGGATTGTCGTTTAGTGTAGGGGTTGTCGTTTGGTACGCGTTCGTGATGTGTATTTGTCGTTTGGTATGCGTTCGTTGTTTAGTACGCGTTTAGACGTGTATTTGCGATTATGGGGCTTAGGACCAGTTCTAGCCTTAAATCGCGAAGACTTATAAAGCGTGTTGTTCTGCGTGATGGACGCAAGAATCCGTAATCTTAGAAAGACTTAGGACCAGTTCTGGCCTTTTAGATCCTTAGATTTATGGAAGAGTTCTATTTAAGGTTTAGGACTAGTTCTAACCTTAAAAGACAGCTTCCTCTAGTACGAGTAGCACTAATATAGTGGCTTATCTCTTCTTAGTGGAATACCTAGCTGTTCTGTGGTATAATAGTAAAGTTAACTACTAATCAGTGTTGGTTATACAAGGGGATATTACGTAGCTATGGTTCGTAGATAGTATAATAATTGTTCTGTATTGTAGAAAGCAAAGGATCGTAAGGATCGCAGTGCCTAAGTAGGGGGCTGATAAGTCACCACAAGGGTGACTAATTAGAGATAATATAACCTCTGTCTATACATTCCGACATATACAATCCTGTATATTAGTCTTAGCGCGTAATTAAGACGTCTTTCTTACCGTACCTTTCCTAATGCTTTTAAAATTATGGTACTAATAATAGACCTAAGCTATAATACTAAAGACACTTTTAAGCGAGATCTTAGGGTTATAAATATATAATATAATATAATCTACTATAATGTTAAAATCAAAATATTAACGTGTGGGCTCCTTAGATAGCTACTATGCTCCCTTATAAGTAAGGTATAAATATAGTAAATATTAAACAAAATCTCTAATAAAAAATTTCTATGTTTCTAGGTTTACCTAAGAACCTATATATTAAATATATTAAATAACTTACCTAGCGCTATAGCTATAACGCGACGCGTTAAATAAATAAAACAGCTTTTACTAAGTAAATTATAATAGGTAACTTAGTACTTATATACTCTGCTATTGCGTATTATCTACTAACTAGTATACTAAAGGGAATAAAGTAAAAGGGAATACTAAGGTTATATAAAATAATAATAATACTAATCTAGTAGATAGCTAATAAAGAGCTAATAATTATCCTAACCTAAAAGCTAGTAACTAGTAAAAATAACGCCCTAAATATATACGTTAATAATTTAAGCTTTAATATATTTATAGATATACTAGGCTAGGATATTAACTTTAACCCTAAGAGTAAAACGCTTTACTACTATGTTAGTAATAAGATAGCTAGAGAATAAATCTAGCTTATAAATAAAGAGAAATAGCGCAGTATAATTAAGGATATGTTTTTATAAGAAATAAATAGGTTTTTATTTATAATAGAATAAAGAAGAATAAGTAAGTTACTACTTAAAGTTAATTTAGCGTTACTAACTTGTATTTATAGTTTATACTACTAGCTAAGAATAATATAATTACTTACCCTCTATTTCCGCACCCTTACCTTTATTAGATAACTCGCACTTTATATATATAAGAATAGGTAGAATAGGTAAACGGGTTAATGCTAAGGTAATACTTAACCTATAGCTATCCTAAAAACCCTCTCTTAGTTAAAAAAGAGCCCTTACTTTACGCCTTAACCTATAATAAAAAAGGCTAAGGCAACTATAACCGTAGTATAGATTATACGCCTTAAAGCTATTACTTTATTTAGAATACTTACTAGTTTAATAGATTACTATATATAAAGGTAGATGGCTTAATATTAGAGCCCTTTGGCGTACTATTAAGTAAAAAAAGTCTTAAAATAATATAATTTAGGATATTCTTATAACCTATCCGGCATTCTTAAAAAGCCTAAGGGGATTAGACAATAAAGCCTAAGGCTTATACCCGTTCTTTTTAGTAAACTTATTAGGGTAATATATATTAATACTATTATTAGCTTACTCTTAATATCTAATACCTAATCCTTATATCTATACTTACGCTTTCCTTACTATTCTACTAAATTTAATTACTATTGCGATATATATATAGGGAATAGGTTAGGCTTATTATAGGCTAGCAGGGTTAACGATATAGAAAAATAATATTAGATGTTTATAGTAAAAATACTAGGTGTTATATAAGTGTAACGTTTCCCGCCCCAACGTCGCCATTTGGCCAAAAAGACACGGAGTGCTTGCGAACTTGTTCGTAAGCGCGGCGGGATCTAATATATGTACTCTTACAATTGCCCTCCCCTCTGCGCGTTTGCCCTCGAATACCAAGCCACAGGGGGTCCGCACACTAAGAGTCGCATATATTAGGAGTCCCCAGTAACAAAGGCTGCTTAAAGCTTAAGCCGTATCGGACCCCTTAGCCGACGCCTCTTCGCCTGACCCCTGTAGACGTGTTTGACTGTACTAGAGCGAAGTGCGTAACCGTCGGGAGTTAAACCTACAACCTACCTAGCAACGGACCCATACACCTGGCCCCAGTAAGTTCGCAAACACAATTGTAACGTTTCCTGTCCTAACGTCGCCATTCGGCCAAAAAGACACGGAGTGCTTGCGAACTTGTTCGCAAGCGCGGCGGGATCTAATATATGTACTCTTATAATAAGGGTGTAGAATATAGCGATATAACTATATAGAAGTGTTATTACTATCCTATATACCGCTTATGCCTACCTTAGTATTATTTATACTAGTAAGCTATATAGATAAGGTAAATAAGCTTTGCTTTAAGCGTAAGATGGGTATTAAACCTAATATAGGTAAACTAGAATAAGGTATAGAATCTAAAAGCTAACGCCCTAGGTAGGTAAAGTAGTTTAATAAAATATCTCCCTATTAAATTTAAACACAAGCCTTACTAGCCTACTACTTTTATTACTAGGATTAATATTTAACTTTTTATATACCTATATTATATCTATTAAGGGATATACTAATAGAATAAAATAGTTTTGCATATAATAATAAATAGTATTAAATAATCTTTAACTACATAATAATGTTTTCTTAACTATTAACTTAACGTAAGTTAATAGGTCGTAGTCGCGGCTTAACCGTAACCGGTTAGAACTATTAGCTAATTATAATAAATACACCCCTATTTAAGTTATTTGTAAGCACTATAGTAATAATACTCCTACTAATACTACTATTAGTCCAATATATACTATACCAGTATATATATTTTTAAGCTGTTAATCTATATACGTCTTAGATATTATAAAAACAGTTATAAGGTAACCTATTCTAGCTATAAGCTATACCTTTTACTAATTAGGTAAATATAGGAGTATTACTATAGCAGGTAAATGTAAAAACGCGTTATTAAATACTTAAACTAGTAGTAAGAACCCTACTTTAAGTTAATATAGGATAAGGAAATAAGGATAACTAGTATAATTAACCTTATATCTCTACCTAGCCTACTATTAAAAGTTGCCTACGTCTTAGCTAATAGAAAGAAGAACGCGCTAATAAAGAATAAATATATAAAACCTAGCTAGAATAAGTAATATTATAACTCTAGTCTAGTTATATTTGGGTATAGAGAGGAGTAGGTATATAATAAACCCTATTAATGTTGTATATAATATATTAAGCTGGCTAACAATATATAGAATATATATAGCCGACTCCGGCTAAAAAGGGTAATATTTAATAATAAGAATAGCGACTTTAGTCTAGTTATATCTGGGTATAAAGAGGAGTAGGTATATAATATATTAAGCTAGCTAGCAATATATAAAATATATATAGCCGCCTCTAGCTAAAAGGGTAATCTCTAATAATAAGGATAGTAACTATAAGTCTATACCTACTTCTTCTATAAAACGATAGTAACTAAATATTAATAAATCCACTAAATCTGTTAATAATTTAGTAGTAGAACTAGCTTAGTTAAAGATATAAAGTTCTAATCTTTTAGTTAAGGTAGGTTATACCTTTATATATAACTAGAGCCTAACTATAATACTTAATAGTCTTATCTACTATTTAGTACTTAGTAGGTCTTAGTAAATAGAATACTCTCTTTATTATTTAACTACCCACCGCTATAAAAAGTAGTATCTTTATAATATACCTTTAGCTCTTAATAATTGCGTATTAGTTTAAAATACTCTCCTATACGCCCAATCTGTACCTTACCGCGTAAATAATTGTATGCTAGTTTAAAATACTCTTTTACGCGCCTAATCTATACCTTATCGCGTAAATAACTAATATTTAGCTTTATATTCTCCTTAATAAGCTATATTCACCTAAACCCTAATATAGCTTCGTCTATAAAATAAGTAACCTCCCTTTAATATAGAGTATACTAACCTAGTGTTTAATTTAAAGGGGACCTAAATAGCACTAAGGAAAGTAAGGACGAGTTAGACTATAAAGATAATTTTAACCTAACTGCTGCGTTATAGGTAAGAGAAAAGTACCTTTAAATATTATAATAGTAACGTATAAAAGAAAACCCACCTAAGAGATATAAGCCTATATTTACGCTTTATAGGTCTATTTTACTAATAAGGCTAGTAATTAACTCTAGAACTTATAACGGGTATCTTATTAACCTATAGTTTAACCGCTTTTTAGGCCTTATTAAGGATATAATAAAAAAGGTATAGTTAGAAGCTATTTTAAAGCAGCTAAAAGTATTATAAAAAAAGCTAATTATATTTCTAACCTAGTGTCCACTTATAAGGTATCTATATACTAAAAATATTATATTAAATTATTTACTAATAATCTTAATATTATATATAGCTATTAAATATAATAGGGAACTTTAGAAACTACGCGATTATAAAGGCTTATATAGTTATAAGGGAGGTATATAGGCTAGGGTTTAATAACGCGCCTAAACTAATTATAGAACTACTAACTAATTATAATTTTATTGCGCTAAATTACACAAAGGTATTTTATCCGTGCTATTTAGTAAAATACTAATAAAAGTTAATAGCTAAGTAATAACCGCTTCCGTTCTAATGCGATAGTTACTAATATAGCTAGTATATTTTATAGTAAAGGAAGGAACAACCTTACCTAATTATTCTACTCTTATAATATGTTTAAAAAGCTTATCGGTAACACTATTACTTTTATTTTAATAGTAATATATTATATAATGTCAAGTGAAACCTAAGTAGATAGCTATATAGCCGCAAGGTACGGGCGACCCTGGGGCAACCCAGGGGTGACTCGCCCGTAGGGTACGTGCTCTACACGTGCCTAGGGAAAACCCTTCCTACCTCGCACACAGACTCCTCCTTTTCCCTTAAGGATTCGTCTCTGTCTATACAATATACCTATTATTCTATCATTGGACTCCCTATCCACATCCTCACCTTATATATAATTAGGGAGTATAAAACTAGGTTTAAGGGAATAAACAACTTTTATAGCACTATTATTAGCGGTTAGTATATATCTAGTATTTTACTACCTATTATTATTCTCTAGCCTATTATAGAAGCCTACGCTAACCTTTTAGGCGGCTAAAACTAGATATCTAGAAAATAGTAATTTAGAATCTGGCTACGGCTTTAGCCTATAGTTATTAAATATACTATAGGCCTAATACTAGATTAATTAACTATAGAAATTATTAAGAACCTATATAAAAATAACCCTAATAACCTTATAGCAGATCTAAGTAATAATATAAAAGAGAGGTTTTTATAAGCCTTAGTAACAATAAAACTAACGCAATTATTAACTTAGGCTATTTGTTAGTGAGCCGGGCTATACTATCTAATTTACTAAGTCTATCTTAAAGGGAGAGCTTTAAAGTAAGCAAAAAAATCTAGGGCCCTACTACTACTATAATATTTACTAATTTAACTTTTAGAACTAGCTAAGTTTATTAGATTTAGTAGAATATATATCCTTTACCCTAGTATATTACTTTATCCTAAATATAGGAACTAGCAAGCCTAGGCTAAAAAGGTTTAAATTTAATAAGTTTTTTATATAATTTAAGCAGTACTATAGCCTTGTAGAGGATAGCTATAGCTAGTATAGTAATAGGAAAGTAATATTAAATTTAATTAAGAATAAGGAGTAGTATATAAAGTTTATAATATATACTCTAGACTCTAGTATAGAGGAGCTAGTAGAGTTTTTAGTAGGAGATTAGGTATAAGACTTTCTATACTCTCCTATAGGATAACTACGGTTTCTTTATTATATATACTAGCTCTTAATCTACCTTTTTTTAGCCTATATCTGCTACTCTTAGTAGCTACTTTTTAGCTATATATATATGCTATACTAGTAAAGCTAAATACTTATAGTATATTATTGTCGCAGGCAGAGCAGGAAAGGTTTTATGCTTTTAGAATATACTATAAAACAGTTAGGATATTATATTAAATTGTCTAAAATAATATAATAGATTATATAAGGAAGTGTATATAATTTGCCTTACTAGCCTTATAAATAGCTTTAAAGTAGCCTTTGTTTATTATCTAAAATATACTATTAGTATAAAAGAGGTAGATAGCTCTAAATACAATTATAGTTGTAGGTTATGTGTAGGTTACGTATAGGTTGCGTATAGGTTGCGCGTAGGCTGCGTATAGGCTGCGTGTTTAAAAAAAATATAATATAGGCTAGTTAGTTAAGTTACTAAATACCCTTAACTACGTGCTAATTGCGTTAACCACTAACTATTGAGGCTATTAGAAGGGTACTATATTTTGCTAATATAGGTCCTCCTTAGCTTTACTAACTTCTATAGGCGATTTATCTAAAACTACTTAAATACTATATACCCCCTATATGCATATTTTATATAGGCATATCGCGACCTAATATTAGATAAGAAGAAGAAGTAAAAGTGCAAGTTAAAAGTGTTAGGTAAAACCTGAGTAGATAGTTATATAGCCGCAAGGTACGGGCGACCCTGGGGCAACCCAAAGGTGACTCGCCCGTAAGGCACGTGCTCTACACGTGCCTAGGGAAAACCCTTCCTACCTCGCACACAGACTCCTCCTTTTCCCTTAAGGATTCGTCTCTGTCTATACAATATACCTATTGTTCTATCATTAGACTCCCTATCTATATCCTCACCTTATAAAAAGGGCCTACTAAATAGTATTAACCTTAGTCCTAGCCTAATAACGCGCAGTAGGCGTTCCGTAAGCTATACGCTATATTTATATAGGCTCCTCTACTTTGCCATTTTAACCCTAATCTACCCCTAATAGTAATTACTAACGCTTCTGATTATACTTATAGTGGTATATTTTTACAGCCTCTAAAATAAAGAAATTAACTCTACTAGCACCTAATCGCTTATTGTAGTTAAAAGCTTACTAGCCTAGAAATACGGTATAATACGTATAATAAAGAACTACTCGCTATAGTGTAATGCTTTAAAATATAGCGCTATTACCTTAAATACACTGCGTATATAACGCGCGTGCTCTATAATTATAATAATCTTAAGTACTTTATAACCACTAAAAGCTTATCTACTTACTAGGCTTAGTATGCTAAAAAAAACTAGCTAAGTTCGATTTTAAGATTAAATATAAGCTAAGTAAAGCAAATTCTACTAATATACTATCCTGGCACCTAGATTATACTAAAGGCTTTAAAAATAGTAGTAAGAGGATAGTCCTTAATACTATACTACCTATATTATAGCAAAAGTTATAGGTTATAGGCCTTATAGGCGGCCCTAGTGCTACTATACTAAACTAGTAAGTAGCATGCGTGTAATATATAAGTAACCCTTGCAAACTTAGCGCCGGCGAACTAGAACGTCTTACTATTCTCTTTAAAACTACTTTAACTAACCTAATAGCGCTTAATCCTAAAAAGACCCCTTAGCCTAGGCTATAGTCCCCTATAATAACCTAGTAAGTTACCTATATATTATATATTACTTCGCTAATACTAACTTTACGCAAAGTCTTATACTATGGTAAGAGGTAGTAGTAGCTGCCTTAGCCAAAACGGCGTTTACGGAACACCCCCCTAAGTTACTAGTTAATTTTATTTATAAAGTATTAAAAAAAAGGGACGCCTTTACACGCTTTATATATAATTAGTTAACCTAAAAATAAGTTCCTACCAGTAATAAGGATTATACCCTTAATAATTAAGAACTCCTAAGGCAAAATAATAAGGTTTAGGTACTAAATTATACACTACTATAATAGGAGATCCTTAAGCGGAATTATAACAATTCTATAGGCGGCCACTATAGTTTTAACCGTACTTTTAAGGTAATTATACGGAAGTATACTTAGAACGGCCTTACCTAAGACCTCTGTAAATATCTAGATAATTATAATACCTACTAACGCTCTAAATCACGCCGCTATAAACCCTATAGTAAGCTATAGCCTCTCTAGGTCCCTACCTAAGCCTAGCAGTATTATTTACTTAACTTTATTATAGATTTCCTAAAGTCTAAGACTTCTAATAGTATAGAGTATAACTCTATCCTTATCCTTATAGACTATTTTATAAAGCTAGTACGCTACTATCTAGTATATAAGATAATTAATGCTACATAACTCGCAGAACTCTTATTTAGAGTCTTTATGTAAATAGGGCCTCTAAATAATATTGTCTTTAATAGGGGTAGTATATTTATAAGCGAGTACTAAAGCACTATATACTACTATCTCCGCGTTTAACGTAAACTTAGCACTATATTTCACCCGTAGATAAATAGTTAGATAAAGTATTAGAACTAGGAGCTTAAGATATACCTATATATATTTACAAACTAGGAACAGTTTAATTAGGCCTCCCTACTTAAAGAAGCAGCCTTTACCTATAACTCTAAGGTCTATACTATAATAAAGCGTTCCCTTATTAAGCTCGCCTATAGCTAGCCACTAAACATCCTAAACGGAGTCCTAGACAGCGTTTAAGACGCCTAGTAAGGTAGGGAGAGGTCTAAGTTAATAAATATCCAACTTATAAAGATATATTTATAACGTCTACGCCTTATATATAGGGTAGCGGCGGCATTAATAATGCACGCCTAAAAGCTTTAGGTAAAATACTATAATAGTTACTACCTAGCTAAGCACTTCGCCGTTAGTAAATAAGTCCTACTTTCCTCTAAGAATATCCGCATAAAACGTCCCTATAAAAAGCTTAACTATAAGTTTATAAAACCGTTTTAGATCCTAAAGTACGTAGGGTAGCAATTATATAAGCTAGAGCTTCCACCTACTATAATATAGCTCCACTTAGTCTTTTATATCTCCCTACTAGAGCCTTATAGGTTACGCCCTAGGTTTTAACCCCTAGCAGTAAAAGAGCTTAAGGAAGGCAGCTAGGAAGTAAAAGCAATTATCGCCTATTAGGATCGTGCTAGATAACTATAGTACCTTATTAAATAGCTAGGATGGCTAAATAAGTATAATAAATAGAAATACAAGACAAAACTTAAGAATTATTAATAACTGCTAAATAAGTACCGTAAGTAGAATACCCTGGCCTTATAGCCAAAGCGTAGGCAAAAAGTAAGCACCGCTATTAAAATATAATCTATATTAAAGCGGAGCAAAGGACGTCCTAAGGGATTAAAAAATAAGCAATAATTACTATAAGAACTGCGGCGTATATATAGGGTAAAGTTTTAATTCATTAATATCCTATATAAGCCACACTCTAATATAACCTAGCAATGCTAGTAACTTATAGGTAAGGCTATAGCGTATACTAGCAACGAAGCTTAATTTAAAGAGCACCCTTTCTAGACCTAGTTTATTACTTTATACTAGCTAAGCAGTTTGTTTATATATTAGAGAACAGGCCTATTTATAACTAGGGTCTATAACCTACTAGTAACCTATACTAATAACTTATACTATTCCACGTATATACTATATAGATAACGCGTAAGGTTAAAGTATAGGTTAATAGCAAATTTAACGGGTATATAGCCTTACTGTCCTAAACCTAGCTATATATAAGTAACCTTTAACCTACCTATAAAGTATATACACCGCCACACTAGTATAGCGTAAGGCTAAAGCAGGGTTAGCGGCGGATTTAATAGGTATATAGCCTTACCGTTTATAAATCTGGATATATATAAATAACCTATAACTAACCCGCGAGGTACTAGCGACCTACCTATATAAGTAAGCTTTTAGAATATTTCTAATCTACTAAATTTAGGCGACGGTATTAAACCCTACTAGCTCTACCTATTAAATAGACTAATTAGGATTTTCCATACTAGGTATAGAAAATCGCTATTAGCTTAGTTAAATACGGGGAAGTCTTAGTAAGGCAAATCTAACTAATTAGATAACTTTAACCGCTAGTTAAAGTTCTTTAATATCCTCGTGCCGCGCATATATACTACCCATCTCTCTATATACAAAATTAAGACACTCTTTCCCCTCTAAGTTTTTTCCTTACTAAGGTTTTTTATAGGGTTTTATTAAGGCTTAAGTATATAATAAATTGGGGACGACCCTTTTTAAAGGGGGGGGTATTATTAAGTAAAACCTAAGTAGATAGTTATATAGCCGTAAGGTACGGGCGACCCTAGGGTAACCTAGGGGTAACTCGCCCGTAAGGTACGTACGCTATATATACCTAGGGAAAACCCTTCCTACCTTACATACAGACTCCTCCTTTTTCCTTAAGGATTCGTCTCTATCTATATAATATACCTATTATTCTATTATTGGACTCCCTATCCACATCCTTACCTTATAGGGTCCCTATAGATAAGATGCCTACTAACGGCCTTACTAAGATCTTACCCCATTAAAAGCACGAGGCATAAATAAAGCAGTTAAATTTGGTAGATATTTAATATTAGATTACTGTTCTATCTAGCAACTAGCATCTTTGCAATATTTGCAATATCCGCAATATTTGTAATATTCGCAACATACTATTCTTACCCTACTATTTACTACTCTTAAATTATATCTAAATTTCCTATTTTAGTATAGCTTCTACCTTTATTTTATGTTCTATAGCTTTAACTATACTATTAAATCTAGGGGGGTATATAACTAACTACTAACACTATACCAAGACACAAGATCGCCGCTTGGAAGGCTCTAGGACAGCATTAACGCTACCCTATATATTAATTGTAGATTAATATTACTTGCAGATTACTATTCCCATTTTAGTTACCTATTACCCTATTATATCTTATTACCTCTACCTTCTTTATGTATATATAGAGGCTTTAGAGCTATATTTACAATTAAGTCGTTTACTTAATTCTCCCACACTATAAAGCTTATAATATTACTAAGCTATTTCCCTAAGCTTTACGCTAGTAGTTTAGCCTAAAAGTGCTATAATTTGTTAAATCTAATCCTAGCATTATCCGCTACTAATACTTATATAAATTTACCCGACTTAATTAACCTTTAGATATTAGGCTTATTTAATATAATCTACTTATAAATACTCGCCCCATTTAATCTAGCCCCTTATTCTATATTAGGCTATCTTTATATAATGCTACTTCCCTTACTATAACTCCTTATACTCTTTAAAGCTATACCTACCTTAAATCTACGCCGCTCTACTAACTAGTTAACGTTAGCACTATCTTATCTATGTCAGCCATACTTACCCTACTTATTTAGATAGTAGGGGCCTACTAATATAACCCCTCTACTCTTAATTAGGCCGTATCTATATAATAACCTACGTAACTTAAGCTAAACCTAGCTAATACTATTTAATCTAGTTTACTCCTTACCGAGCTATCCCTTAACACGGCAATTCGCGTCTAACGGTTATCAATAAAAACTAGCCAATAGAATTAATAGGATTAAGGCTCCGTGACTATACGCGAACTTTTAATTTTAGTGTTCGCGCACAGACCACCTACTTATTGGACGCTGCCGTGCTAAGGGATATCCCTATAAGCCCGCACCACACAGTTTAACCTATTTAATTTACTCCCTTATTTCCTAATTAGGCTATATTCGCATAAATCCCCTCCCCTAGGTTGGCCTATAAAGGCCTATACTATCTAATCCAGACCCCTTATATTATACTAAAAAGCGTTAGTATAAAGTCTAGGTTGCTATCTAAGGAGTATTTAAGTTTATACTAGGTAAAGCGGGTTTATTAGATCTCCTCTCTAACCTATATCCTAGTCCGCTCCTAAAGCATCTAAAGGCGCTACCTAATCCTATTATTCTAGCCATTTATATTATAGGGTTTATTTAAAAGTATATATAAATCCTTTAGACGATTGCCTAAAAGGGAAAACTATATAGTTATTAGCTGGAAGTTAATATAGAAATATTACTAAAATACTTAAAAGAACAAAATAATAGTTAATAAGGAGTATTTTATACTATATAGCTATTTTAAATAATCTTAATAATAATAATAATTGCGGTATAATAACCTAAAATCTAAAGCTGGGCATAAGTTAAGCTAAGGTTATTAGTGTAGTTGTAATAAGGGATAAGTGTAAATACGTTAGTAATAGTTTTAAAAATTAAAGGAGGTGGCTAAGTCTAAGGCATTAGTCTTAGCCAAAACTTTAGTTTAAGGTAATACTAGGCATCTTTAGCAAATTCCCAAATTTAGGCCCCAAGGGCCTAGAACTAGACCCCTACTTATATACTTAGGGCGTGTTTAGGGCTGCTTACCCTCGGCTTAGGTTAAAGCGGCGGCTGCTTAAATCTAAAGACGGAAAGGGACCTTAATAAGGGGAGTTTTCGTTAAAGACTATAGAGGTAGTTTAAATTAAACCTTAGCACGTGTGACTCGGGTTTATATATTATATTATAACTATTCTAGTCCTTATTATTACTCCTTATTATTACTCCTTATCGTTACCTAAGTTGTCGCTATTATAACATAAGCGTCTTAAGAACGCTGTTAACGCCTCTTATACTCTAAAAGGAAGACTGCTAGTCTCTAGCTACAATTAGTAGTATAATATTCGGTGTCCTTATGGCCATTCAAACTGGGATTAGTCTATAGCAAGTATATTACTACTACTAGCGACGGCAACAGCAACGGCAACGTTGTAAGCAATTTCTGCATCCATAGATAATCAACTTACTAGATAAATTTAAAGCTAATAAATGAGTTTAGATATAGCTTCTAGGTAAAATACAGAGCAAGGTCAGATGTAGGCTAAAGAATAATGCGTTTAACGCCTTGTTATTCTTTCTTAACTTAAGGGTATCGTTAGATTAAGGGGGTTAAAGACGGCTACGAAACGGAGTACGGCTACGATTAAAGTGTCTTAATTTACAATATACCTTGACCAGTAAATGGTCCGTGCATGAACACATATGCATCTATATAGATTCCTTAATTAATTACCTACTATAATGCAAAATACGGTTTTGCGGGAAACCTTATATCGAGCAACTTAACTCCTAAACTAGGCGTATATATTAAATTACTATAAAATCAAAAGCTTTATTCCTTAGCACGAGCGTTAAATTCAGCTTAATTAATTGGCTAGTTCTTATTAATAACCGTTGGACGCGAATTAACGGGTTAAGGGATAATTATTCTTAAGAAGCTTCCTATCCCTTACGCCGCTAAGGCGTCCACAATATGTGGTCCGTGCGCGAACACCAAAAAATCAACCAGTGTGGCCAAAAATTACGATAAGCGAATTGAAATAAATCGATATCCGATAATCCGATATCCGGTATCGATTTATTTTAATTCGCTTATCGTAATATATGTTAGATCGCAATATACTAGATTCTTCTAATAACTATGGCTTCGGAGACTAATCTTAAGTCTTCTCTTCTAACCCTCTACCCTCTAGTAGGATATTAAAGCAGGAAGTAGATATTATATAGCTGCTATTAGCTTAGTTAGTCTATCGTACGCGCAACCTTATGTTCTTATTAGTTATAAAATATACGTATATTATACGTGCGTATATCTATAGAACACTAAAAATTAATACCTTGCGAGACTCTCCTATCAAGTTTCGCGCAGAGCTTTGCGTAGAGCTTTATGCAGAGCTTCGTGTAGAGCTTCGTATAGAGCTTCGTGTAGAGCCTCGTGTAGAGCCTCGTACAGAGCTTCGCGCAGAGCCTCCGTACGCAGAGCTTTATGCAGAGCTTCGTGCAGAGCTTCGTGCAGAGCTTCGTGCAGAGCTTCGCGCAGAGCTTCGGACAGAGCTTTGGGTAGAGCTTCGGGCAGAGCCTCCGTACGCAGAGCTTTGTGCGGAGCTTCGTGCAGAGCTTTGTGCGGAGCTTCGTGCCAAGCTTCGCGCAGAGCTTCGCGCAGAGCTTCGTGCAGAGCGTCGTGCAGAGTTTCGCACAGAGCTTTATGTAGAGCTTTGTGTAGAGCTTTGTGCAGAGCTTCGCGTAGAGCTTCGTGCAGAGTTTCGCGCAGAGCCTCGTGTAAAGCTTCGTGCAGAGCTTCGCGTAGAGCTTCGTGCAGAGTTTCGCATAGGGCTTTGTGTAAAGCTTTATATAGAGCTTCCGTAGAGCTTTATACAAAGTTTCGCGCAGAGCTTTATGTAAAGCTTCGTGCAGAACTTCGCGTAGAGCCTCGTGCAGAGCTTCGCGCAGAGCTTCGCGAGAGCTTCGCGAGAGCTTCGCGCAGAGCTTCGCGCAGAGCTCCGTATAGAGCTTCGTGTAGAGGATTAGATTAGGAGTAATATTCTTAGAAGTTCTTTCTAAAAGGGGCTAGGAATAGTTAAATACCTATATACCAAAAAAAAACCGATATCGGATTTTATTCGGATATTTTATCGGATTTTACGATATCGTAATCGTTTTAAAACGCATAATTTTTGGCCACACTGGTCTCCACAATTCTAAAGGCCTTACCTCCTTAAGGATTCGTCTCTCTTACCAATCTATCCTATTCCACAATTGTGTCCTTATAGCCCCCTGTCTACAAAATCCCCTTACAAGTATATTTTTTAATATAACTAGGTCTTTATACTGCAAGCTAAGCTAAAGCCCTTTTAAACCTATACTACTAATATATAAAAGTTACACTTATTTAGGACCTAAAGGGCAGTCCCTATAACATCGTGCTTAAGTTTATATTTAAATCTATTAAAGAATATCTTAGTATAAAGAATGTATATATTATCTTTCTACCTTATTTCTCTTACCTTATACTTATAGAGAACTAGTACGTCAGGAAAAAATTTACCAGCATCTGATTTTACTTTTCTGCCATTTTAGCATTTCCTAGCATTTCTAGCATTTCCTAGCATTTAGCAGCTAAATGCGGCATTTATTACTAAGTACTAGCATTTAGCGCCAAATGCCGCATTTATAATTAAGTGTTAGCATTTAGCTGCATTTATTACTAAGTACTAGCATTTAGCTGCTAAATGCTAGAAAATGCTAAAATAGTAGAAAAGTAAAATTAGATGTTAGTAAATTTTTTTTTAATATAGAGGCTCCGTATAAAGTTCTACACGAAGTTCTGCATAAAGTTCCGCACGAAGTTCCGTATAAAGCTCTGCGGAAGCTCTATATAAAGCTCTGCACGAAGTTCTATATAAAGCTTTACGCGAAGCTCTGCACGAAGTTCTATATAAAGCTCTACGCGAAGCTTTATATAAAGTTCTACACGAAGCTCTATACAAAGCTTTGCACGCAGTTCTATACGAAGCTTTGTACGAAGCTCTATATACAAAGCCCTGCATAAGGCTTTGCATAAAGTTCTACACGAAGTTCTATACGAAGTTCTACACAAAGCTCTGCACGAAGCTCTATACAAAGCTCTGCACGAAGTTCTACACGAAGCTCTGTATAAAGCTCTGTATAAAGTTCTACACAAAGCTCTGTATAAAGCTCTATACGAAGTTCTATATAAAGCTCTATACGAAGCTCTATACGAAGCTCTATACGAAGCTCTGCACAAAGCTCTATATAAAGCTCTTATATAAAGCTCTGCATGAGGCTCTACACAAGGCTCTATATAAAGCTCTGCGTATAGAGGCTCTGTATAAGGCTCTGCGCGAAGCTCTGCGTACGGAGGTTCTATACGAAGCTCTGCGTACGGAGGCTCTACACGAAGCTCTGCGTACGGAGGCTCTACACGAAGCTCCGCATTGGGTCCCCGCTATATTCCCGATAGCCTCTACACGTGCCTCTGCCAAGTATACCCCCTATATACACCTA
>Ga0307515_10009934_pt1 | contig 18319 bp, 23 predicted proteins | sample 17_EM_MG_FD_194513 | JGI IMG/M metagenome (GOLD analysis project Ga0307515, IMG submission 194513) | Populus trichocarpa ectomycorrhiza microbial communities from riparian zone in the Pacific Northwest, United States - 17_EM | ecosystem: Host-associated > Plants > Roots > Unclassified | place...
ATATGCGCTCTGGTGTGACGCAGAATTGGAAGGTGCATTGGGATCGGGCAGTGGTATAATCGATCGCAATGTTGTGTTGTAGTGCCTAGAGGGTGTGTCAGGTCGACACGTCGCATCCAGGCAGCTAATACTTACGCTCCAGGTTGGCCGTCCTCCTGTGATTCTGCATCCTGTACCACGTAGCTAGCGTGCCTCTGAGATTCGGGACCGTTCTGATAAGGAAGGAAAACAACTAACCGATTCTTGTCCTGGTTGATACATTTCGTGACGACAGCGAGGATCCAAGTGCTCTCATCGGTTGGTCCGTTCGTGCCCGAACCAGTTGGAGGGTGGAAGGCTACCTTTCGGCCCTCTTGCAGTGGCAGCTGTGCTGACAGCGCCTCTCGACGAGCCTTTGGCTCCCGAGAGAAAGGAACGTTCGAACCGGGTCCTACAGAGTTGCGTGCTGGCAGTGTTATCTTCTGAAAGCTATTGAGAGCAGGCGTGGCCGGCGTAGAAGTGACCGCCGGAGATTGACCTCTCGGTGGCCGTTTATTTCGTTTGTCTGAGGATGCATCAGTTCGCGTCCTCCTTGCCGTGTTCCTCCTTACCGGTAGCCTGGGACTCCGAAGCCTTTCTCAAGGCGATAAGTACGTCTAAGCGCTCCATTGTCTCCCCGATTGCCCTAGAGTGGCGGTAAGCGTCATCCAGGGCGGAAAGTCCTTTACCCCTCACCGTGCCTCCTTCTCGGCATTACTTTTTACCTCATGAAGCCCAGAAAGCAGCTTCCTGAATACGGGTTTTACACCATCGAAACCCTCCGCTGGCAATGTGTCGTTGGAAGGCCACGATGATATGAGTCGGTTCACACGGCCGATCGTCTCCACCGTGCTGGGACCAGAGTAGATCCCATTCAGAGTATCGATGGAAGACCGGGCATGCGACCAGCATTCGACCTCTGGTCACGATCAGCAGCGTTAGACCGGCGTTATTACCACCTGTTATTGTATGCGATACCTTCTGAGCTGGCGGGGCGTGCGGAAATACCACGGCGCCTGTCCATCAAAGTACAGAACGTGACTGGTCTCGAGTGGACCAAGTCAAGAATTTCGCGTGATCAACCAGCGAAAGCGTAGAGACGATGCGACGTGGATGCGACCCTGCTTAGGCGAGATTTCGCACGAGTATGTCGCGTCCCGGATACACGAGATGGGTGTTCGGAAGCAAGGAGAGGATGACACGGACCAAATTAGGAAAGTAGTCACCGCTAATTCCCGAGTCCGCGATTGTGGAATGAAAATTCTTGGATACGATTACAAATACGTTTCCACCTCCTGACAATAGGCTGAAAAGTGCGTAAAATCGTTCGTTATACTACTCTGACGACTTGGTCGCGTCCTGGACCTCCTCTGGTGCCTTGGTACCCGAGAGGTTTCGTAGAGATACATCGTAAACAACTGGAACACGGTCAGCGACTGCGCTTGGGGAGACAGACGTCCGCTATTACCTTCTTCAATCTTCTTTAAATCATACTTAAGGCTGTCGTAACGCCGTCGCAGCGTGTCGTTCTTCAAATTAAGCTAGGCGACCGTCATTGAACGCAAATCGCCTGACAGGGGTGAACTACCATTGAGAACCCAGCAAACACGTCCTTGACGAATATCGATATCTTCAGGGGTTCTTCAAAATTCCCCATTGTGACTGAATTGACAGCGAGCCTTGACTGGTTGGTTCAGGATCGCTGCAGAATACGGCTCTGACAAGTGAGACGTACTAATTCGTTCACGAGGGTGATGAGGGCGTGAAGGTAGTCTTCAGCAGTTAATGCGAACTTATCCTTCCACGCGTCGTCGACTGCACTTCACGGTGAGCGAGTTCGTTTCATCGCTGCCGGACGACTCACTCCCTAGTGTAGCACTCACTTGCTCCAGGCTGATCAGGGTCCTCGTGGTCATGTACTCAACCAACGCGGCGGAGTAGATGGCGTTCCGCAGGGAGATCGACCACATGTCCTTCCACTTCCAAAACTGATTTGGAGGGATTATCTCGGCGAGTGCAGATGTATTCTTCTGGCAACTCTGGATGATTGGACGCACGCCATCAAGCAGAGGTGCGACTGCCCGGGGTTCAGATGCGGGGGCTCTAAACGCAAAAAAAGACGTACTTTGGTCTGGGGGAGTAGAGTGAAGTTTATTGAGAACACCTGCCATCATGCGTGTTTTCTTGTCTAGTTCGTGGACTTCGTCCCTGATTTTCTGTACTTCGGTAAGAAGGAATACCGGAAGGAAGTGGGTTACACACATCCCGCAGCTCCGAGTCCTTTTCCAACAAATCATTAATGTGGTCGAGTTGGGTGTTCATATTGTGAGAGACAGACCAGTGGGTGGGATCCCAGCCACACTTTCGCGGCAAGGTGTGGCCGGTTAGTGCGGCAAACCCCGAACCTCCCGAACCACCGTCCTCATACTCGTGTGCCGTCCACCGCGTCCACCTCGCTGCCCGTCTACTCTGCTGGGAGAGTGGTCGACGCGCAGGACATGCCGGACGTTCAAGCCGTGAGGAAAACGATCAGACAACTCCGCGACGTCCCCGCGAACACAACAGGCGCCGGTCAAGATGTCCTCCAACTCATCAGCGATTACCTCGTCGAGGTCAGCCCGAAGGAGGGGTCTGTGCACTGGTTCTGCCGCAAGGCTAACCAGCTGGTGATCGACTGTGCGACGTTCCTCCTTCGCCTCCACGCATACGAATCGAGCTCGATCCAGACCTGGCGGAATCTACTGACACGATGCTTACGAGGGTGTTGCGATTGTGTACGTGGGTTGGCGGAGGCGAAGCTTACTTCGAAACACACGTAAGTCTGTATTTAATCTCACCGCGCTCTGAGTATGAAGAGGAGTCAGGTTTTTCGGCGCATTCGCAAAGGATACACTAAGCAACTTCTGGGAAGATTTCACAAACTGGGAGAAGACTATCATCCTCGCCTGCATGAGGGACAAGCGACTGATTTCCACATCCAAGTCCACTTCTACTCTTAACGATATCCCCCCTGCAGTCCTCTGTCATCTCTTCACCAACCTCGATGTGTTCCTGAACCCCGAGATCCTAAAGGTGATCCGATCAACAATCCCCTCCTCCTCGTCAATATTACTTCCTGTAGACCCCTACCCTCCTGGTCTCCTACTACTCGCCTTTGACGAGGACCGGAACTCGCGGACTTGGGCCCGGTTACACCTCCGAGCAGCTTCCCAACTTACGAAGGATCAGCTCGTCGGCCATTACCTCCAGGTCCTCGAGAGTGTCGCAGCGGTTCTCTCGGACCAACCTACCCCTCTATCTTTCCCTTTCTCCACGGATCCCGCTGTTCTCTGGTCTGGCTTCGGTCTTATGCTACGCAGTATACCACCCGAATATTACACAACTACCCACGGACGCCGGTTGGAGTTCAACCGAATTGTACTGGGTCACGTCCACGACAATGGACAGCGTTAGTGCATATTCTTCCCTTTTTCCACCCGTTACATTTTTCATTCTTTTGCAAAACGCAGACTTTGTTGATGTCCTGAGACCATTGGTTGTGCTGTTGAAGAGGATGGGCGCCGAGATATGGTCCGTGGAAGGGAACTCGCCCGAGTACCCACAAGTGATATTTGATGCGATCAAAGATAACAAGAGCTTCATCGCGGAACTCGAGAAACCGGAACCTCCGTCGTGGTTATTGGGTTGGTTTATGGACTACCTTTCTACCATCTGGACACTCCCCATTCTGGGTAGCGTCGTAGCGAAAATGATCGATTTTTTATGCGATGAATTGCAACATGAAAGATTTGCGGCGATACATCCACTTGGGATTCTTACTGCCGCTAAGGTGAGTCTCCCTTGCGGCTTTTAGTTCCGTTTGGTTCTGTTAAGCTGACCACATTGCAGCTCTTGACGAACGCTGACAAGCGCGCCCGAACGGAGCGTTCGACACAACAAATCAACATCCTCGCACACGTCCTGGATATCCATAGCAGCTCATTCGTCTCTGCAGGATTCGGCCGCCGCTATTCCAAAGATTCATGGTCCGAAGCGCGGAAGGGTTCGCGAGAGCTCGTTCGCACCGCCCTCATCAACGATACCCAGGACGTCGCCGACGCAATAACCCGGCTCTCCAAGCGTCTGACGGACTCAGAACAGGAGCTTGCCGTGCCCTCCATCCGGAAGCAGATGTGGAAGGAGGTGTACGACAAACTAGGTGGGAGTGATGTGGATGGGCTCGCTGTCATTGTCGCCGTCCAGAGCAGCTCAGCCCACATGGATAGTCTTGCACAGAAGCCCTTTCGTGATCTAGCGAAGAAGGTCGGAGGAAAAACCGTCGAGAACACCGTCACCGCGATCGACGACGCATTGATAGCCTTCCGCTCTGGATTCTTGGATGCCGTTTCCAAGTTCGCCAACTACACAACTTCCTCCGTCGTTCTTGATTTTCTCAGGGCTCCCGGGACCATTCATGATATCATGGCGCTCATGCTTTCGCCGATCGAGGACAATCAAATGGCCGCTCAAGCACTCGTTGGCCAAGCGTTCGACGTAGACGTTCGACAGGATTGCTTCAGAGCTCTTCTAGTGAATCTGCCGCACGCTTCCTTCAACGGAGTCTTCGATGTCCTTGAGCAGTTCATCCGTTATGCCGGGCTTGTTCCGGAAGCCTGCAGCCTCTCTAAATCTATCGTCCGTTGCATGACAGACATCATCGAAGTCCTCTGCTCTAGCGAGAACGGCCTTCTCCGTCGTTCTTCGTACCTCAAGAAAGGCGCCGATGGACACAGCACTGCGGAGGACCTACCCAAGTGGTGGAAGTTGATGGCCCGCTCGATCTCTATCATTTTTCGAAGGACCCCAGGATGGTCTCTGTTCTTTGGCACGAAGGAAATGGTCGAGTGGATGCGAGATGCCTTGATTTTTGGCCGAGACATGGTTGCTCAGTGGAGAGTCATCGAAAGTGCAGCTCTCGTTGCGTCTCCCGAAGCTGCCACTCTCAAGCCAGGTCGGATGTCTAGACTTGGTCGGAGGATGGTGGAAGACCTAAAGGAAGTTTTGGTCGAGTTGGGGAGGTGGCTACGGTTGACGGACGAAGAGCTGCTCTACCAATCTTTCGCGTTATTGGAGACCTTACTGGGTTGTTTCAAGGACACCGGGATCCCCCCTCCCGAGGAAGCCATCATGAAGTTCACGAAGACCATCAACGACGCGAAGAAGAAGGACCCCAACCGCCCTCAGACGAGGCTCGATGCCTCAAGGATCCTGAGGCTGGAGAACGCGCTCACGGCGTTCAAGGATGACGACGACGAAGTCGAGATCGTCTCTGGACCAGTGAAGAAAATCGATTCGGACGTGGAGATACTCGATGGACCACCTCCCCAGAAAACGGTCAACCAGAAGTTAATGGAGGCGAGCAAGGCCCCAGGCAAGGCAAAGACGGACGGACAGAAGTTCAATTTGAGCGTCGGGTTTACCACTGCGTCGGCGACAATAAAGGATCAGTCGATTTCGAAATTCTTCTCGAAGGAGTCGAGCAAAGACAAGATCAGGGAGAAAGAGAAGAAGGACGCCATCCCCAGTCGTCCCGTGATTCCAGGTCGCAAGCCGTCGATCCTTCCTCCGAGACCTCAACCTCCCCTGTCACAGCCTTCGAGCGAAGAGTCGAGCGGCGAGAGCGCAGAAGAAACCGGATTTGCAGCGCTTGGTGGTATACAGCGGAAGCCAAGCCCAAAGAAGAAACCCCTCATAATCGAACGCAAGCCTGTGGAACGTCGAGGAATTCAGTTTATGGACCTCCCAGTTGAAAATGCCGCCCTCAAGAATCGGCTCAACAGACGAGACGAATCCCGCCGAACTCAGATGCGTTTGAAACCGGATATATCTGGCTTTCACCGTGTATTGCTTTCGTGGAACTACGACTATGAAGGACAGGAGCCGCCGTTCGTCGGACAGAAACCTCGGTACATGCACATCGTCGATAGGTTCTCGGGATTCGACCAATACGGAAAGATCTTTCAACCACTCTTGATGATGGAGTGTTGGGCGCAGATTGTCAAATCCAAGGACGAACCACAAGACTCCTACTCGTGCACTGTTTCCAACAGACAGTACGTGGACGATTGGATCGATGTGGATCTCGGTATCACGAACCAACCTAAAGAGTGGAACCTCGCGGAGACGGACGTGGTATTGCTTCGGGAATTGGAAGGGAAAAAGTCGGTTTTGTGCAAGGCGCAGGTCTACAAGGTGTCACAGTTTGGGGGATGCACCGCAACTGTTCGATGCGTCTCTCGTTGTGACCCAGGTCTCACGAGTGGGACGAAATGGAGTATTAGCAAGATCTTCAGGTAAGAACCTCCCACGACGTTTCTCGGCACATGATCTCACCCAGTTTTGTAGTCTGAGCACACTTCATAGGGAGTATGCTGCTCTTGTAGCCCTCCCATACTACGACCTCGCCGATGTCATCTTCAATCCTAAGTTGGTCAAGGTGGCGATCGACAAACGGGATGTTCGAGTATCCATGGAAAAGTACGGTGTAAATGAACCTCAGGCAGGAGCGATTGTCGGAGCCATGAACACCGAGGGTTTCTCGTTAATTCAAGGGTGAGTTTTGGCCTCTCCCACCCTCTCGGAAACTTTCTGATTCGTGCTGGCATAGACCTCCCGGAACTGGAAAAACCTCTACTATCTGTGGTCTGGTTCAGGCGCACCTGGCTAGGCGAGCCCGACCTGCGACAAAGATTAACGTTGGCAGGGGACCTAGTACCACGGAAAAGACTTGCCCTCCAAAGATCTTACTCTGCGCACCCAGTAATGCAGCCATCGACGAGGTCGCGCACCGGCTGAAAGACGGCATCCTTGGCGGTGGGAAGCGGGGTCTGATCCCGAAAGTGGTGCGAGTGGGCGCTGACAGCGCGATCAACGCCACGGTAAAGGATATTTCCCTTGACTTCCTCGTGGATCAGAAGATCAACTCCGATCCCAACTCCGCCCCGTCGGGTGGATCAAACGAGATTGTAGCGACCCGGAGAGAACTGGACTTGGTCAAGAAGGAGAGGCAAAAGAAGTTGGAAGAGCTGTCCCTAGTCGAGAACAACACCGCCAAGACTACGCTTCTTGAGGACGAGATCAAGCGATTGAACCAGAAGAGGATGACGCTCACTCAGCAAGTCGACAAATTGCGGGACAAGAATAAGTCCGACTCTCGAGCTTTGGACGCTGCCCGTCGTAAGGTTCGTTCGGAGATCCTTCAAGAGGCCGACGTGATATGTGGCACGTTGTCTGGTTCCGGTCACGAAGCCTTGCAGTTGGAGCAGTTTGACTTCGAGATGGTTATCATCGATGAGGCTGCCCAGGCCATCGAGCTCAGCACGTTGATCCCCTTGAAGTACAGGTGTAACAGATGTGTTCTTGTCGGAGGTACGTGGCGTTGAGTCTTTCCTGTTGTGCGTTTGCCTGATGCGGAAATCAGACCCACAACAACTCCCGCCCACTGTTCTATCACTAGAGGCAAGCAGGTGTCTCAATGCTTGTTATGAGTTTACTAACGCAAAGGGCAGGCCTGCAAGTATCAGTACAACCAATCCCTGTTCGTTAGATTCCAAAAGGACAACCCTGCCGCTGTACACTTGCTGAGGTGTGGCGTCTTGCTCCGTATATGGTTGGCCATACTAAAATCTGCCCAACAGCATTCAGTACCGTATGCATCCTGAAATCAGCCTCCTCCCGAGTCGTGTCTTCTATCAGGGAAAATTATTGGATGGATCTGATATGGACCTGAAGACGAGACAACCCTGGCACCTGCAGGAGATGTTCGGTCCTTACAAATTTTTCAACGTCGCCGGGCAAGAGGAAGCTGGTCGTGGTCACTCCTTGATCAACAAGCACGAGTGTCAGGTAGCAGTGGCGTTGTACGCTCGCCTCTGTCAGGAGTTTTCGAACTTCGACTTCGACTTCAGGGTCGGAGTGATCTCGATGTACCGCGCGCAGATCGGTGAACTCAAGAGGGCTTTTGTCCAAAAATTCGGGCAGGATATCGTTGGAAAGATCCTGTTTCACACCGTCGATGGATTCCAAGGTCAAGAGAAGGACGTCATCATCTTGTCATGTGTCCGGGCGGGCCCCGGATTACAGAATATCGGGTTCTTAGCCGGTAAGAGTGATGATTACACTTCTATACCACCCCGCTCAAAAACCGTTTTCAGATACCCGACGAATGAACGTTGCTCTTACACGTGCACGGTCTTCTCTGTTCATCCTCGGAAACGTGCCGACTCTGGAGAGGAGCGATGAGAATTGGCGTCGGATTGTTCAGGATGCCCGTTCTCGCCAACGGATGGTTGATGTGAGCCGAAGGGTTTCGCGTATCGCATGAAGGTGACTAACTGAAGTGCAGGCGACAATTTCATATTTTACGTCGCCGTCCAACCGGGTCCTCCCGACACCCATCGCGAAGCCGAAAGTTGCACCGGTCACTCCGCTCCCTCTGAAGGTGACGGAACCCCAGCTCCTAGAGCTGATCAAGCCTAAGGACGTAATGAAGTCGCCGATCAAACGAGTCGCTTCAACTAGTTCGATATCGGAGCAAGGAACGAACGCTACCGCTACCATTACCGCACCAACTGCTAGTACAGAAGGACCTACTCCTCCGCCGCAAACGAACGGAAAATTGATCCCAAAGCCAAACGGTTTACCCGTGCCACCAGATCCTCGTCCAAAGAAAAAGCTTAAACGCCCGCCGAGACCCAACCCCGGAGCATCTCTGTTTATACCCTCCAAAAAGGTGCGTGTCTCTTCCTCGTTCTCGTCCATACATACTGACCACATAGCAGAGGCCACTTCCCGACGCAGATTTGGCGGGGCCGAGCAAGAGACGACACTAAACGACGAGAATACCCTGTTCATTGGCTTAGTAATTTCTTCATCCAGCACACGCATGACACTCTAATCTCCGGCAATATGTACCTTGCATCATACCGCACATACGCACACAGCTTGTATCCATAGCATCCACTAAATAGAATCGGCTCTCACGGGAGGAAGCCCCCAACCGGGACCGTATCGTGGGATGACCATCATGACCCCATCTTTATTCTTGATGGGATTGGAGAAGGTGCAAAGCGATTTTGCAAGGGGAGCTATCCAAGATGGATTAATCTGGGTTAGCCCTGCAGCGCAAGGTCAGCCCGATGTCTCCTCCGGTGAGTAGGAGAAATCCATTACCTTTTACCCATACTTGATTCGACCGGACCACTTCGTGGTACACAAGGTATTGGGGGGGAGTCGCTGAGAACAAAACAGAGGAAGGATGGATGAACACGTCTTCCTCGATCCCAATGACCCTATATGGAACTCCTTTCGAAGTCAAGAACTTGTTCCCGGTGGCTTCTTCAACCAAATCCTTCCGGACCGCCACTTGATCGATGAAGGAAGCGGTTAAAAGTTGACAGAGAACTTTGACCTGGAGGAAGGAGAGAAAACGGGTCAACGGTGATGGCCGGAAGCCCTAGAGTGCGGGCAAATATACCTGGAAGGCGTTCGGGGGGCTGATCTTCGGCATGAAACCGGCATCTACATCTGAAAAATTTGCTTGTACGATGTTGCTTATTTGACCACGGAGCTTATGAATCTCTTCCATGGCCTAGAGACAGGGGATAATTAGAATCAGATAGATATGCACAATGGTGAACACAACTTCCTACTGACCTTCTGCCTTACAAAGTTCTCGTCACAGAACCTCGCACCTCCGCCAGCGTACTCGTAAGCCCCAACGACAGAGAGCAGTCGAAGAATGTCACTTGCACCGTTCCCCAACGCGGAGTGTGTCTGTGCATCCCGTCCACGGAGATCAGCTAAACCACAGAAGGGTGTATTTACGGCTCACCTGTTGGTTTTGGAAGAAGGAACGCCTCCTCAACCTCCTCGTTTCCTTAGCTTTGATCTTCTCGTTGGTGATATACTGTAACTCGTCGCCACCGTTCGTGCCTCTGTTGACATTCTCGTCATCTCCGTCGCCATTAAGGGCTTCCTCGTGTAGGAACGGATCGCCGACCGAGAGCGCCGAGACAATGGCAATGACGTACGGAAGACACCCATGTTGTTTCCCGCTGATCAACATCCTCGAGTATCGCGGCGACAACGGGAACAGCGCCATGGACCGCCCCATATCCGTAATGTGGGCCTCGTTCGTCCCAACTTTTTGGAGAGCACCCAGATGCGTGAGCAGTTTCTCGGATTTGAACAACATATCACGTGGAGGAGGGGTAGGAAAGGGGAAGTTGACCACAGCGTCGATGTGCATGCTTTTCATCTGAAGAACCACACCATCGATAGGCATACGAAGGATCTCGGGTTTGCTGAACTCGTCAAAGTAGTTTTCGAACACAGCGGAGGAGTAGAGCCGATAGCAATGCCCTGGACCAGTTCGTCCGGCACGACCCGCTCGTTGTGTGGCGGAAGCTTTCGAAATCCAGGTCACTTGGAAGGCTTGAACACCGTTGTCCAAGTCGTAGCGTTTCTGCGAAAACGGATGAGATCGACCCATACACAGATACCCGAACCGCGGTCTTACCTCCTTTGCCCTCCCACAGTCCACCACATATCGAATATTGGGGATAGTGAGTGAGGTTTCTGCGATGTTCGTGGCCACAACGACGAGTCGAGATCCCTCAGGTGGGGGGTCAAATACCTTTATTTGCTTCTCCCCGGGGAGAAGGGAATATAGGGGCACTAAATGCATCGGTGCTGCGAGGCGTCGTTAACAAGGAACGAAGGTAGGAGGGAGACTTGTAAATACTCACTGCCGACATCGTCCCAATTGTCCTCCATTCCATCCTCGTCTTCGTCCTCGTTGTCGCTGTCCAGCGCCTCCTCGTCATCCCCGTATTCATCCACATCCATACCGCCATCATCAACATCCGTCGCCAATTCCTCCCGTCGTACACCAAAATCCATGTCCTCTGCTTCGAGATCCCCTTGGCTTGCAGGAACGGCCGTCGAAGAAGTAGAGTCTGGGTCTCCCGATGCCCTCTGTCCCTTCGAAATGGCGGAATGCTTCCTCTTCTTTTCCAAAAGGACCCTTGGACCAAACCTCGCCTCCAGCTTTCTACAAACTCCCGCTATCTCGTTTTGTCCAGTGAGGAAAATCAGAATTCCTCCAGGAGGCAGACGGTTATGAATCTTGACCGCCTTACGGATAGCCTCGGCGACGTAATCCGGTTTGGTCATCCTGTTGAAATGGATCGTCACGGGGTGTTGACGACCTGCGACATTAATCGCGGGAGGAGGAGCCGCAAACAGAGTCTTGTTCTCTGTCATGTCGCTTATCCTAAGAGTAGCAGACATGATGACCAGGCGGAGGGGCTACAGACCTTCAATAATGGAAACGCCAGATACGGTTCAAGCCTGAAGTATACCTTGACATCGTTCTTTCCCTCTCTCCACATCTCTTCCCGAAGTTTCAACACCCTGCTGAGCACACCAATCAAGATATCCGTATTCATACTTCGTTCGTGCGCCTCATCGATAATTAAGACCGAGTACTTGCGCAGCAAGAAATCCGAAGAAAGCTCCCGGAGCAGCACACCATCCGTCATAAATTTGATGGAGGTGTTCGGGGAGGTAGTCGCATCGTATCGGATCTGATATGAAACGCAAGAGGAGGAGAGTGAGAGTTCTTGGGCAACTCGATTGGCCATGGAAACAGCCGCCACTCTACGCGGTTGGGTGATCCCGATCATCCCGGGGTTTTCTACAGACGCGAAAACACCTGATTAGGTTGAGGCGAGAGGATGAGATATAAAACAAACCTCCATCCAGATGACCAAACCCGGCCTCGTACAAAAACTGCGGTACCTGAGTCGTCTTTCCACTTCCAGTCTCACCATAGATGATGGTGACGGGGTTCAGCAAAATCGTCTCCACGATCTGTTGCTCCTCGGAGATTATTGGAAGAAGAAGACGGGCAACCGCGATTTCCGGCGGTCGTTGGATGTCTACGACTGTCGTCCTTCCCGGCTTTTGGGAATTTTGAACAGCCCGGGCAAAAGACGAAGACGGTATAACGTAGTCTTCTCCGAGAGGACCACGCATGAGCCCATCTGTGTGTTCCAGCTTTCGCTTCTTGGAAGGTGGTTGGTGAGGCAGCTCGGCGATGATAATCTCTTCCTCTGCAGCAGGGGCGACGTATGGTTTGGCGGTGCTGAGCTGCTTGAGAGCCCATTGCTTGAAAGACCCCCGGCTATGTGGCTTCGTCCGCTCGATCTCATCGGATCCCGAGCTGCCCGATTCATCTGCGTCATCGACTTCGTCATCAACTCCTGATTCTCGACCATTCTCCTCCCCCTCGTTCTCTTCATGTTCACCTTCCCCATCACCCTCAGCTCCACAGATAAGCATCTCGGCTTGCCCATTTTCGCCGTCCTCATCGTCATCTGAGGAATCGTACGCTGAATCCGAGCTGTCGAAAGAACTCTCGGATTCGACCCCAGGAGGAGTCGGCTCTTTTGATTTTCGTTTCCAGCTTCGAAGCTAAGAATGGCACGACAGTTAGCCTATGGTCAGGTAGGATGGGGTTTCGTTTACCTTCGAGCCCTTATCACGTTTGGGTAATATCTTGGGAGTTGCAACCTTGCCATCAGCATTCTTTCGCAAAGCGCTCCCCACGGAAGCAGGAGCAGCTGTAACCAATGCCTTACGTCCCGTGCTCGCTGGAACGGACATAGCCTCGGTATCTTCAGCCTCGGAATGAACGTCCGGCGTTCTTGACCGTCTCGTTTGCTTCGCTGGAGGAGTGAGAGACGGTTTCATAACATCTGCAAGGGCAAAATCGGAATCCTCCCCATCGCCACTATCCTCGTTAATCATGGGGTCAAGCCTGGCCTTCTTGGAGACCCTCCGAACCTCCTTGTCCTCCCGACGGTCGACCATCTCCTTATGTGAGCTGGTTCGTCCAGTACCGAGGGTCGCGGATGACTTGAGATTGAGGTTGGGTGACTCCGCCTGGCTCTTCCTTTAAGTCTGGTCAGGCTACGTGGGCATACGGATGCGTGAATGGGCAGAACATACGAGAGTTTAGCGAGGATGTCAACTCGCTCCTCTTGTTTCAGTTTCTTTTCCTAGAGTGGACGTGAGGATCTCCAAAGGGCTCAAAGATTCTCATAGCATACACACAATATACTTTTCTAGCTTCTTCTTCTTCCTCCTTGAATGGCTTGTATCGGCGTCGATCGCCATCTAGCGGATGACCAGAGGGAGTGATATTAAACGACAAGGTCATCACGAACAGAAAGGAGTACACACCTGATGTTTAACCCTCTCCCTCCTCTCCAATTCCTTCTGCTCGAACGGCTTCAAACTGATCACCTCAGCGTTCGGATCTGGAATGACTTCATCTGGCGCTCCCGCGGCGTCTCCCCTGGTCGGGCCATTAGTACTCCTACGCTTCCGTTTCTTATGCGAAGCCCCGCCAGCAACGGACTGACGGGCCCGAGCGTTGTGTCGTTCTCGTTTCCGTTCCATACGTGTCGAGGGTGGAGAGGGAAAGGTCGGAACTGGCACCGACAGAAGAAAAGTGTGACCCGTTTCGGCCCCGGGTCGGCGATCGCGATTGAGGCTCCGCTATTGTATTTTCTCACGTTTGCTACGCTTCTGATAACGTTCCGGTGGCCGCGACCATGGTGTTAGTTCATTGAGTCGCTAGTTCATATTGTACATCTCAACCTAAATGCCTCTAAACATCTTCAACGTCGGACATACATTAATCGTATTTGCCCTTCCCGGTATCGAAGTTATTTCCAACCTTCTTCTTCAAGAACTCTCCGTATCGAACGGGTTCGTAGTTCGGCTCGACTGTTGCCCTTTCTCTAGGGTGCAAGAAGTTAGTATCTTCAGCCTGCATGCGAAGTGCTGCATCCAGCGGCTTTATCAAGGCATCAAAGTTGGGCTCGAAGAAGAATGGGATCCTGGAACAAGCCAGGTCACGTCCACTCCACCACAGGACTTAAGGCGAAATAAAGAGCTCACGAAACACTGAAGAACGCGCGTTTATATAAGAAACGTTATCACAGGCGGCAAGATGATCTTACGCACCGATAATTGCTACCCCGGTGAACAACCCGGTGCAGTGTACTCTTATACAATCCATTCGACCAAACTTCCCACACTGTGGTCGATCCAAAAGTGTTAGAATAGCATCTCTCCGTCCCTGAGCGATGTTCCCAGAACACTCACTTTCGCCTATATTGCACACAACACATCCCCTTATCGGGTCAGCGTTGATCCAAGCACCCTGTTCGACGGCTTCATCGACAACACCTCCGTGTGAAATGGGCGTCTTAACGACCAGTCCAGGCTGCTGGAGGAACACCTGTAGGGCGCCCTTCGTGTCATCGGCCCAGAGGAACCTAGACCAGTTTCAGACCTCAAAACCGAAACTAAGATAGACCGTACGTCAAACAGCCATAATCCCTGAGGATAAAGTGCGTAGTTAGAGGATGATTACCGATGAGGTGGAACATGAAAACGGACTTATGCGCCCCACATGAGAACCCCTCATGATCATTTGGTAATGGTGGATATCCTGAACCACTCATTCAACACTCGAACACAACGCCGAAGGGAGGAGAAATCGACGAACCGATAACCCGCAAAACCCAGAAACTGTCGTCGACATTTCCCTTCAACTCTTCCCATTCTTCAGGTGTCACACCCAACCCAACCGCCATACTACGAGTCACAGACGCAAGCCAAACAATGAGTTTCACTGCATGCAACCTCGTGACCACGAATGAACGAATGCTCACGCTTCCATAACAATCAGTCCAAGTTCCTTCATCTTCCCAACCCACCTCTCATATTTCTCTCTGAACCCAGGGACGGTAGGCCACTGATTCTCACCCCACAAGGGCTTTGTCTTGTCAGGGTCTGGTACGGGCCTATAGAAATCGATTCCTTCATGGTTATCAGCTTTCCCGTTCGTCACGTTTTCCTTGAGCCTCTGGTACCCTACACAAACAAGTGAGATGACATCATCGACGAAACTGGACACACAACATGGGGGACGCCGATCGGGCAGAACGGACCGGCGCTGGGGCGAGGGACATCACGCAGTAAAGATTCAGATATCATCCAACTTCGACGCACCTCTCGCGTTGTCCTGCAATCCCAAATGAATCTTGTTCTTCTCTTCATTCGGCAGAGCGAAGAACTCTCGAGCGAGCCCCGCCAACTCTTCCGTTTCCTCGAGAGTAGCAAACCCCGTCAAATCAAGGTAAAAGAACCCAAATTCCTTGCACGCAGCATGAAGGGCGGCTGAAGTGGAGAGTCGACCGTGCCCATCGTTGTCGGTCAGGTAAGATGCTATGTGGATCACCGGCAACGCACACAGCTGCGACGCGGAATCGGGGGGTAGGTTGTTCGATATCATCTAGCTATCGTGCGCCTGGTGTGGCGATCGTCGCAGTAGTCGTCAATGCTGTGGGAATGAGGTGCCTTGGTGGGGTGGGAGAATGTGCAACGCTGTGGTGGTAGAATAATAATTCCCATCTTGATCGAATTCACGTGTGTGGGGGGATGATGCCGCTCAGCCGGCTCTGATAAGGGCAAGAAGTATACACATGCAATTCGTTGTAACTTCTTGGTGTTCTCGTTTGTGGATGGAGGTTACTTGTATAGCATTATAGTTGAAACAAAGAATGACATATGACTGACAAGCGGGGGGGCTAGGACTGTGGCATTTCGCATTCGGGGTGATTCAGCAGCGGAATAGACGTGGCAGGTTACGTTCAAAACTCGGAAAACGAGATAATAAACGGCAGGCACCGATGAAACTCTGGACAGAGACGATGAAATGGGGAACCGGGGTAACTTGAATCAAAACAGCCGATGTAATAAAATTCTGGGGGCTCGGAGAGCGGCTGTTGATGTGGGGGTCGTTGGCTGGGCCGCCGCAGGGACGACTATGGAAGCCAAAGACCATTCATGGGAAGAAAAAAAAACGACAAGACCCGAACCCACGCAACCCCGGGAAAAACCGAGGTTCCGGCTACCGCCGCAGAAATACCTCGCGCATACCCATTCTTTGCAAAGACAGCTACGTAGCATCACTTGTATTAGTAAACAAAAGGTCTACAATTCAAACAGGCATGGCTCCGCATCACGTACGTTTATCCTCAGGAATCGTACATCACCAGGTAACCCGGACGCACAGCGTCGTTGATATAGACGATGAGTTCGTCGTAGTTCAGAGAACCTGTAGCGCTAGGCTCGCCAACGACCTATTGAAAAGTCACAAAAGATCTCGAAGGGGGATGGGGACATCGACCGTACTGAATCAAAACCTGCAGGGGCCCGTGTTAACGCAGGTTGATCTGTTGTGAACTTCTTGGCTTTTCCGACCGTCACATAGGTGAGTAAGATGGCCTTCCACGAAGACGACACGAGGTTCGCGCTGTAGTCGTTTGACCTGGAAACAACGAGGATCAGGAAAACTGTGGCGATTGACGAGCACCCAACGAACTTTGAGGAGGCGGACGAGGTGTAGATCCCATTTCCAAACCTCCCCCATCCCGTTTTCTTTGTCGAATGCGCTACGTCGAACGAGGTCTTGATAATGCAACATAGAGAGCATTGCGGGGAATAACAGAGGGAGACCCGACCGTTGTCCCCCACGGTACAGTTCCTGTTCGTTCCGTGCCATCGCCGCAGCTGGTTCCCCGAAGTTAAACCCTGGGCAGTGAACCTACCCCGGACCTCCACAACATTCCTGACGGGGTCAACGACAGTTCGAATAACGGATCGGATGAATCCCCTACCGGTACGCGTTGTATTTATCCGAGATTTCCCGGCTTCCGACGATCCAGTAAATTGCCCGAACCTTTGGGCAACGCGTAGGGTGTCTCCAAGAGTTCTGAAATTGGTTGGCAACTGATTTTAATCCATATTCGCGTAAGTTTTCTTGGCCTCTGCTTATACTTTTCACACACCGTTATTGTACGTTTTGTTGTCCTCTGGCACATGCACGATTATTGGACCGACGTCCCTCATGACTGTTTCGCACGTAGAACAAAGCTTGCTGTCCCCGAACTTCTCTGCCCTTCGGCACAAGATACAACCATTCTCGCCCCATCTAGAACGCGCAAGCGTAAGATGACTGCCATGAACCAACACTCTTGCCATCATAACATACAATCTGTGGGTCTTTCGACAGTATTTTCCAACCATTCCATTCATATCTCTGTAGAGGCGGTCAGTGCATCCTGGGGTTGCGCAGATTCCAGACATCGTCGATGTTGATAGAGAGACAACGAGGTCTACGCGCCGAGGAAATTTGGGCAACCTGGGTTGTGCGTCTCAGGAAAGGTGTGATGAGGGTTGTAATATGGCCCTCTGACAAACGTTTTAAGTGTGACAGGAAATCAGGGGGATGCAGACTTGCAGGCGGATAACAAAGGGATGTTTGGGTGTAATGTGATGAGAGGTGACCCCAGTTGTGAAGAGAAAACCTCCCCGTACCCATGAGGATTTGGACCGATGCAAACGGAATATTCAACGCCAAGTGGCAAAGACCTGGGCACCCCGCTACCGAGTGGTGTTCATGGGGAGTTAGATATTTGAACAGGACGATGCACAAATGGGGGAGGGGGTGTTTTTGGATACCGCGAGGGATTATTTAAAAAGGCACAAGTGGCATGTGGAATAAACTGCACATGCCGGACCCGCGGGGCTACCTGTTGGCCACGACGGGGGACCCGCGTGCACTCTATCACATGAATTATAAATGGGACCACCAGGGGTCGGTACCCGAATGGAACGTTGAGGGTATCGAAACTTACGTAGAAATCCTGTCGCGTCCGGGTCGCCATCAAGCGTGTGCTCATCGTCTCGTTCGCGAGGGTCGGAGTATCGCGGGACGTGTTCCGGCGCAAGAACGTTCGCGTTGACCTTCAACCGCTTCTGCCCCCGCCGGGTCAGGTCGTGCAGGATGGTGTTCTTTTCGTATATTCCGTGCAGTCTCGTGGACTCCACTTCACCCTTCTCTCCTCGGCCAGCGATACAAAAATGTTAGGCCAAACGAGCCTGTTCTGGCCCCAAGTGAGAGGGAGGGAATCATGAATCACAGGTGTTGATTTGTCCCATTTTGACAATGGGGTCGACGAGCAGCGGAGGTGTGGAACAGAATCGGCGCCAGGACTTGAAGTTTTCCCACGTTCACACATCATGGCGGATTGGCACATTAAATTAACCTTGCTGAGCAGTGGACGTGCAGAAGTACGGTTTGCAAACAGCCCGCCTGTGGCACCGCAACATCGTTGCA
>Ga0307515_10009935_pt1 | contig 18316 bp, 24 predicted proteins | sample 17_EM_MG_FD_194513 | JGI IMG/M metagenome (GOLD analysis project Ga0307515, IMG submission 194513) | Populus trichocarpa ectomycorrhiza microbial communities from riparian zone in the Pacific Northwest, United States - 17_EM | ecosystem: Host-associated > Plants > Roots > Unclassified | place...
TGTAAAATGGGTTACATGATCAAATTGAAAGATACCAACGGCCGCCCAAAATCGCGTAGAATCCGACTGTACATTTTCCTGACGCGTACGCGCGTAAGTCCTGGGTCTTTTAGTTTCTACATTTACTCCCATCCCACAATGAGGTATATGGCCGACAAGCAGCTGGCCCCAGGACCGGGGCCACCGGATCGCTCGGCGGTGGAATGAATGTAAGGGACATGACTACATAGCGTTCAAAATACAAAACAACCAAATAAAGTACACGGAAACCACCAGTGATTAGTGAAGTCGTGGATAGTGGGTACTAGGCGGGGCGAGGGTGGGGAGGCAGTCTGTGAAGGCGGGATCGTGCTGGATAGATTGGGTTCATACGGGATATGGGATTCGGCCAACACCCTGAACTGGGCACGTTCAATCTCAATTGAATCAGTTGGAAATCAGGTGGGGAAGGAACATCCTTTATGTCAAGTGATTTGTTGTGTGCGGCCGACCCGCAGTCAAATGTTCTAACATATCCATCACTCCACAACTCCGTGCACTGGCTCCCTGGGTCCTACCAGTGGTAGGATTGAGGATATAAGTATCGCGGAGAGATTGCACCCCGAACAGACAGGTCAGTCATGCTTCTCTTCACGCCTCTGTTGGCCATCGCCCTCGGTTCGACGTCGGTATTTTCGAAGCCAACCCGAGACTGCCGCTGTACATCTGGATCGGATTGTTGGCCGTCTGATTCCGAATTCCAGTCTCTCGCATCCAAAGTCTCTCAACCACTCATCCACCCGATACCACCAGCCGCCTCTTGCTACGACTCCGCCGCAGGAAACTGTTCCGAAGCCATCGCTGGCTGGAACAATGGGATCTGGCGTTCTGCTCAACCTGGTGCTGCAGAATTCACCAACTGGGAGACGTACACCTTTCCCAACGGGACAATCCATGGGTGCTACCTCAACACATCCCTTGGGATTCCGTGTCAACAAGGGAGCGTCCCAGTAATCGGCGTCGACGCCAGGACGCCGAGTGACATCCAAGAAGCTGTCAGATTTGCCGGGAAACATAACTTGCGCCTCGTGATCAAGAACACGGGGTGAATTGCCTTTTTTAATTTACTTTCTCTGAGTCTTGGAATGCTGATTGACGTTTCTCCCAGACACGACTACCTCGGAAGGAGCTCTGGCAGGGATTCGTTTTTGATATGGACTCACCACATGAAGAACATCACTTTCCACGAATCGTTTTCTCCCACGGGTGCAACGGATTCAATCACATACGACAACGGTTTGTTTCCGATCTTTGGTGAAGCTCGAGCTCGATTTCTCATTGATTGCGACGACAGCCATTACCTTCGAGGCTGGTGTCCAGTGGATTGAAAGCTATGAGGCGGTCAGACAGCGCAACCGGGTCATCGTCGGAGGTATCTGTCCACAGGGAAGCATTGGTGCTGCCGGTGGCTGGCTTTCAGGCGGCGGGCACAGCCCAGTCGCTCCAAACTATGGCCTCGGTACGTCAAATTTACCTAACCTGACCGAGCCGTACTCATATGGTAGTTTTACAGGCGTGGACAATGTTTTGGAAATAACGATCGTCACCGCAGATGGTGACCACGTCATTGCCAACGCATACAACAACGAGGATTTGTTCTGGGCCCTTCGAGGTGGAGGTGGAGGAACTTGGGGCATTGTCACTTCAGTCACCTACAAAACCCACCCCTCCAATCCTTTCTCCACTGCCTCTCTCGTGGCCAACTCCACCAACGCCAACTCAACTCAGAACCTACTCGCGGAGATCATTCGTCTCACTCCCTCGCTCGTCGACCAAGGTTACGGCGGCTGCGCTGTTAGATTTGCCGACCAAATACAGTTTTCGTTCATATCACCCAACGTCACAGCCGAACAGACCCGGGTCACTTTCCTTCCGCTGTTCGAATTCGCAGCTTCCCAACCAGGCCTCACAGTTGACAATGTCACCGTTCTGTACCCGGATTTTTCGGCGTGGTATGCCTCCACAGATACCTCCAGCACCACTTTGGTCGGAATCCCGACCGAGCTTTCATCTTGGTTGCTACCCAAGGATGTTGTCCAGACCGATAAACCTGGAGAGCTCGCTGCGGAGCTGCTCAAGACATCATCTTTACTCGCGTACTGGTGGGTTTTTCTCACGATAAGGGAAATCGACTAGAATCCTGAGAGTTCCCTCGTAGCCTCGTGACCGGCGGACAGGTATCCCGTGTGGACCCCGAGTCTACAGGTCTTAACCCTGTCTGGCGAGACAGCCTGGTTTTCACGGTTCTTGGGACGGGCTGGCAAGATGGTGCCAATTCGACCGAGATCGAGGCTGTCCGTCAGGTTCTCATTCGGGATATGAAGATACTCGAAGGTATAGCACCAGAGTCTGGCGCGTACTTGAACGAGGTAAGGATCTCACGTCTACCCACGACCCTCCAGCTCAGATCTTTTTTGCACCCCGTTGCGCGTAGGCTTCGAGATACGAGTTCGACTGGAAGAAATCTTTCTTCGGCACCCACTACGACAAGCTCTTGGACATCAAGCGTAAATACGACCCGAAATCTCTTTTCCTTGTTTATAAAGGTATCGGGTCAGACGGGTGGGATGAAGATCTCGTTTGCAAGGTCTGAAGCGGCTTCGAACTCCCGCTGGCACTAGCGTAGAGAGGAGCCTGTGTGGGGTACTACTTCAACCAGAACCATTCGTGATTGACGATGATACGTCAGGACCTTTTCAATTCCACTCATCTACCATCTGTATCTGTGTATCACCCTCTTTGGCGTGCCAATCGTAATTGTTTGTCCATAACTCCTTCACCGTGGGAGCCAGGGCCGTTGTGCGTGATCGCTCAAGCTCAAGCCAGAACAACAGGATCAATGGGTACGATCGTCGGCCGGAGCGGTCGCTCGTTGAGTAAGTAAATTATCGGGGGTTGCGTGGGGAGGGCCGAGTTAGGCTGTAAAAATGCAACCCGCCGATACTATGAAAGTGGAACGAGAGGAAGGAAGGGCGCCGGAAACATGCTTCGGGGAGCAGCCCGTATCTATAGATCAAACGCGAAGAGATCCGGATCCCTAAATATCATGGGAGGGATTGGGAGTCGTAGTTGCAGAAAGGGGTTCTCGGCAACGATCGAAAAAAAGCGCCATTTTAGAATTCAGAGACACTCTTCCCTCCTCCTCCGAACTCGAGGCAGGATATCACCTTGGCGGTTCTGTTCCCGGAGACGCGAAGGCATGGAAACGGGCCAGACAACAAGCGGGACTGACTAATGGTCGCACGTGATGTTTCATATGAGCTGAATCATTCTCTGAATGATTTCAGGCAAGCCAATAGAATGATGGGGGTTTCAGTTGTTGGCATACGCGTTACTTTCGGTTCTCCATCCGACCATGTTCTCTTCAGCCGTTCGCTCCTCCCTCCGCTCCTCCTCCCGTTTTGCTGCCCGCTCCGCCGCCCCGAACAGGGTTTCTGCCTTCAGAAGCTCCGGATTCCGAAGATACTCCACTCAGACACCGAAAAGCTCGTCCAAAACCATCCTCTGGGCGGGTCTTGGTGTTGCTGCTGCTGGTGGCGTCGCTTGGTACATCTACAGCTCCAACGATGCCGTCAAGGGTGCCGAAACAGCTTTGAAGTCCGGTGTTCAGTCCGCAAAGGTTGCTGCCAACTTCGTCCCCACAAAGGAGGACTATCAGAAGGTTCGTCGCGGCGCCGGAACTTGCAGTTATCACGAGCCTCTTATGTAAAATGCACGCAGGTCTACTACAGGATCGCCGAGCTTTTGGACGATGCCAGCGATGTCGGATACGACGACGGCTCATACGGTCCGGTGCTTATTCGACTTGCCTGGCATGCGTCTGGCACATACGACAAGGAAACCGGTACTGGTGGAAGGTGAATAAAAATCCTCTGTGTTCTCTCCAGGGGTGACAGTTCTAATAGTGTGGTGAACCGTATAGCAACTACGCGACCATGCGTTTCGAGCCCGAGTCTGTCCACGGTGCCAACAACGGTCTGGCTATTGCCCGAGGCCTGTTGGAGAAGGTCAAGGCCGAGTTCAAGTGGATCAGCTACGGTGACTTGTGGACACTCGCTGGTGTCGCTGCCGTCCAGGAGATGGCTGGACCCAAAATCCCATGGAGGCCAGGACGCATTGACGGTTTCGCCAAGGATGCTACCCCAGATGGCCGTCTCCCTGACGCCACCCAAGGCGCTCCGCATGTCCGGGATATCTTCAACCGTATGGGGTACGGGACTTGTTCACCCTTTTGAGATCATACTAATTCCACTCTCCGCAGCTTCAACGACCAGGAGATCGTCGCTCTAGTCGGTGCGCACGCTGTCGGCAGGTGCCACCCTGATCGTTCCGGCTTCGAAGGGCCCTGGACTTTCTCTCCCACCACCTTCACCAATGATTTCTACAAGCTCTTGTTTGACGAGAAGTAAGGATGATGGTTTTCTCCACAGTCACTAGTGTACTGACAACCTTTGTAGATGGGTGTGGAGGAAGTGGAATGGGCCCAAGCAGTTGGCGGACAAGAAGACTGGAACGCTCATGATGCTTCCGTAAGTTGAATCCGTGACACGTCGCAGTGCATCATTAGTTGACCCATACGCACCAGCGCCGATTACACCATGGTCAGCGATAAGGCATTCAAGAAGTATGCTCTCGAGTACGCCAAGAGCCAGGAAGTTTTCTTCAAAGAGTAAGTCTGCGCGCATATGCCCATCTGTTTACAAAAACTGACAGCCCGGTTCATTTGAAGTTTCTCTGCCGCGTTTTCTAAACTGATGGAGCTCGGGGTCCCGATCTCTCAGTTCGTTACTTCGGAACCCTGGATCATGAAGAGCCTGGACGAGAAGGAGTAGATTCTTGCATTTACCCAACATCATATAACCCACTTCTTTATCTATGTAATGGTGCTCATGTATTTCCGATTCCACTGTGCAACGATACATGTCCCCGTTAACCAACGTTGATCTTTGGGTCGAGGCCGAAACGGAGATTGACAAGATACGAGACGGTCGAAGGATGCAAGGATGGCCGACGCCTGAAAAGGACCAGAGGCCGAAATACGGATCGCCGAGGGATCGGGCTGACGTGGTGGCAACCCGCGCCCACTCTCAAGACATTTACCGACGGGCAGCGGATTGGGCATCTCTTTCGTACGATCGCGCATTCTTATCTTATCGTGGCGGTCATCACGAAAAGCCGCGGAAGAGTGTGTTTATCCGGCTTACCGGGAAAAACTGAGCCACCACCGAGGAAATGACTCAACACACACGACTGGGATACGGGCCCTCAAAATTCTCTCTCTTTGTCCGACTCGATAACTGGACCATAAGGTTTTCCGAGCCCGCCGTCTTATTTTTCTTCCTTCTCTCCATTGTCCGCCACATTCGTGGCTCCTACCCCCTCCATTCCCTCGTCACAGGGGTTCCGCCGACAAATTAGTTGTGCGAGTCAATCGTGATGCCATATGCCGGGTCCAGGCCTCCTTCCCCCTCTGGCGCCCCTAGAATGCGCCAAGGACATATTGATAGTGGTTCTACTACTACTACTGGATTCACTGCCATGCCCGTCCCCGTACACACTCCCATTCCCACCCCCACTTCCGAACTTTGGGACCCTGCGGACATGCTCTCGAGAGACAAGGAGAAATTTCAGCCGTCGTTGGAGATTGTTGTCACCAATGATGTGCTTTGCCTCAAAGGGACGGGAACGGAGGTGGAACCGGTTCTGTTATCTGGGAACGTTGCGCTCTACCTACCAGAGGACACTGACATCAAGGATATCACCCTCCACTTCCGTGGCAAGGCTAGGCTCCCTCCGAGCAACGATTCGTGAGCCCCCCAAAGCATTCTTTCTGTGGCGTTGAGTATCTCATACGACCCCTAGGTTGGCCCTCACTGCGTCTGGTACGACGCACCTCATTTGCGAGCACGATTGGACTTTCCTCGAAGGCAAGAAAACGCGCAGCCATACCCTCAAAGCCGGTCGCCACAGCTTCCCGTTCCAACTGCATGTTGGAGGCTATTTGCCCTGCAGCATTTCCACCGGGGTGCTTGGTGGCGCGAATATATCGTACAAGCTGCGCGCAGTGGTTCATCGACCTGGTCTAACTCAAAACCTCTATGCCCTCCTGCCGATCGCGATCATCCGCTCCTTTACCCCTGACTCCCTCGAATACCAACAATCGTCGGAAATAGAAAGCACTTGGCCAGGGAAACTTATGTATAGCATCCTCATTCCCCACAAGGCTTGGGCTGCTGGGGACACCCTCACGGCACTCGCCAAATTTGTACCCACTTCCAAGGGGGTCAAAATCCTCTCCATCACGTCCACGATCAGCGAGACCGTCAGGCTTTCAGTACATAGGACGGCCACCCCCGAGTGCACGCGAACTGTCGCTGTCACAAAGCATGAGGTTATTGGGGGGAAACCGGTTTGCATTTCTGAATCCCATTATAAGAACAGGGTCCCACTTCTCTATCATCGAGAAGGCGCCACGGAGCAACTCTCTTCTGCACCTGTACAGTACGTTGGTCGGGAGTCTCCAGCCGAATCATCGACGCAAGCTGGATCCAGTGTAGGCGATGCAGTGGAGGAGAATAACGAGCAGAGCGACGATCTCGTCGCACGCCTCAATATCACTTTACCTTCGTTCCTGACGCCCACTCATACTATGGAGCCCATCACGGTTTCTCACCGGATACGCTGGAACATCCTCCTCGCCAACCTCGATGGGCACACTTCCGAACTCCGCTGTTCCCTCAATATTCACGTACTCGATAATCACGTTCTTTCGGAAGCCCGGGCTGCGTCTGCACCGACGCGCAGGATGCTTCTCGGAATATACGACGGCCCGGAGCAGGATGGGGAGGATATTCACTTGCCTTCTTACAATGCTCATGTTCGCGACAGGGTTCCCTCCACCGACCACCCGTCGGGAACTCGAACTCCATCTTCTGGTTTGCAGTCTCCATCGATTCAGGCTCAATCGGATATGCAACTGCCTCAGGTTCCTACCGATGCGCCGCTAGATTGGATCACTTCCGCACTGTCGAGACACCAGCTCTCCAACAACCATCGCAGGGGCGATGATTGGAGTTCGTCCAGTAGTCGGTTCCCCAGTCGACTCCCGAGTCGAGCTTCCAGTCCGGAACGCGGCTTACGGAGTAACGGTCAAACTTCCCCTACCCACTCTCACGAAAGTCGCGGTATCTTCCGGAAACCTTTCAGCGCTATCACTTCCTCTTTCTCTCAAAGCCACCGGAGCCACTCTCATCAATCTATCCCCGCGCTCAGTCAACCTCACACGTATGATATTATTGGGGCGCATACTAGGCGAGGGAGGTCGGGACCAAACACGACTCAAAGCTCTCCGGTTTCGTCTCCGCCTATTTCGTCCAGCGGCATGCTCGGTTACTTTAACGAGGTTCCCGATTACGAGACGGCTTCGAGGGGGTTCGCAGGTGGAGGAGTGCCTCCTCTCAGTAGCATGAGGGGTCTGCCGAGTTACGAAGAAGCCAACACCCCGTCCCTTACTCCCGACTCCACGACTCCACCTTCTCCTGACATCTCATGAGCCCTTCTGGTCTCTTATCGCTCCTTCTGTCCACCACTCATGAATCACCAACTTAAAGCATCGCACGTTGACCATTTCCGGACCTGACAACCGTTTTGTATGCCATCTTTTTCCTCACTTTCTCACTCTCCGTCTCGGTATGTATCACCCTCCCCCCGTCTGACTGTTCCCTCGGTTCTCCCTCTCCCCGTACTACTCTATTTGTTCACTCTCTCTCTCCTCTCACCTGGTCGAAAGGTATTATCAACCAACCACCCCTTCCCCCGCCGTCTGCAATAACGGTATTTGTTTGGGAAGCACCTTGTTTATAAGCACAGAACTACACTACAACAACACGCACGACCTATGGGCGCTGCTCCTCCTTCTCCCCCCTCACTTATCGGCCACTTTTTTTAGATATAGACGGCCGCTTATTCGTTTCAACCGTTTAGATTGGCGTACCCCCTATTTTTATTACAGTTCCATTATAGCTGCTCAAGTACCCACGCTCCATATAGTGCGAGTCCAATAGATCAAACCATCCCGCGGACTTCTTTCAATAACATTCGCATACCAGAACTCCAGCGTCTACGTTGTTCCGGGGAGGTGCCATTCAACGAAATAGAGGGGGGTGTCGCGTTATCAGATATTGCTGTCCTTTCCTTTGTCACTGCACAAGACCCCAGTATCCAAGCCTATTCGCTTCCCACTCTTCTATACGCTTCGTGATGCAGAATTCCGTGGCCGCTAAGTTTGTGTACGAGAGTAAGTATTGAGTTACAATCTCGAAAAGCCAGGCGAGTAGTACAAGAAACGTTCCCATACATACGGGTTGTAGCTATAGGGGTTACAAAAAGAGACCGAGCAGCCTATCAAAGGATGTTGGGGTCCAACCTGGTACGTATTCATAATCAACCCGTGCAATTCGTGGGCCGGTTGGGGTGCGGATTTAGAACCCCCCTACCACGTTAATACAATCGAGGAGATTCCCAGAGGGTTCCTTAGCGTTCTCGTTGATGAAATCCAAGAGGGCCTCGAATACTTCTACCCTCTGCTTGAACCTGATTGGAGAAGGGGCCGGTGGCTGGTCCGTCGAAGTCGGAGTAAGGACAGAATCGACAAGTCCGGAAGCAGAATAGGGGTCATTGGGGTTTGGATTGGATTCGAGAATTGTTGTCGAAGTCAAAGCAGACGTTGCCGTTGACGCACGTGGGGTTGGCAGGCTTTGTTCCAGAGGATCTTCTTCAATCGTCAAGGTCGTGACCCCGCCCGAATTTTCGGACGTCACGTTGTTCATATCGACATCTTCATCCGATTCCCCACTCAATCTGTTCGTCCAATCGTCTTCAGAGCGGGACCTCTTCCTCGACCCTTCTTGGTGTTGATGACTCTGTCCATGCCCATGTCCTTGCCTTCTCCCACCACCGCCCGGAGCGATCGGGTTGGATCTTGTAGTGGGGTTGAGAAGGTGCGTCAAGAGGGACCTGAACAACGCCGCTTCGTCTGCGGAACAGTGGTCGACGACAGAGGAAACTTCGGTTTGGAGGAAGCTCAGGGCCCTCACGGCCGGTTGCTCCTCACACATCTCGCGGAACCTGTCCCACATTCCAATCTGTCAGAAAGTGTCCGGTGCGCCCACAACGGGGGGCCTTGTAACTCATACGCACTGTTGAGTTCTGATTTTGAACGAGGCTCGTCGCATGATTTCTTCGGGTGAGATCCTAAGAATGCGATGGCCCTCAGCCGATGACAATCCCAACATGATTATTCGTACCGTTCAAGCCGCATGGACCAGAAATCGTCTAAACGAGTCCCGTCATCCCCTTCAGCCTCCCCTTCGGGCTTACTTTGTTGAGGGGTGATTTCAGAATTGACGCCCCCGTTTCCACCATGCATAAAGGCTTGACCAGTCTTCGGGTCATAGACCAACTGATGAGCATACCGTGCCTGAGGTTCTTCGACGTGACCACCCTCCGACATCGACACTCCAGGCAAGATCCTCATCCATTTTCCTGGGTATGTGTCGTACCGGTAAACCCATTTCGGGATATCCAACCTCAACTCCGTCTTCGCGCTAGATCCAGCTCGCGCTCGCGTTAAACCGCATATCCTAGTCCCATCCTTCAGTGTGGTGGGGGACCAAATGAAAGATCACATACATGTAAACCTCCTTTGCTTCGGTGTTTATGACAGATCGTTGGGTGAAGCACGCGTCTGGCCCGCCACAAGACGAGAAATCAGACCAAGCCTCACTGGCCGTGCCGCTTTGGGTGTCGTAGATCCACAAATCCGCGAGGTACTTGTCCTCCCGCTGGCCGGCGAAGATGAATATTGAGTTGCTGGAAGGCTCAAAAAGCATGGAATGACCTGGCGATATATCAGTACGTTGAAATGGTCACAAGGAAATCGGGTTACCGAATCGGAGGGGTATCATCTGCGATGTCACTGAATCTGGTCTGGTCGGATATCAGCAAACTCGTAAGTTTGAGACGTCGATAACCCACTGTAGGTTTTTCCATTTACTGGTAGGGATGTTGTAGCTGTAAAACCCAGAGTACTTGATTGGGGACTTCTCTCCATCAACAACCCTTCCTCCGAACACATAGATGATCTGGGATTCACTGTCGATAGCGAGCTGATGATCGAATAAAAGTGGGGGTCCGCCCGAAGCCTACGCAGCCTTCAATCATCGGGAAGTCTTTGGAACGGGTAAATCAGGGATACACACTGCCGTGTCAAAGTTCAACAACTCCCAATTGCCATGGTCGATTCCTCGTGTCCGGTACCGATAAAACTCTGAGCAGAACTGTTGCTCGCCAGTCCCGGCAGGTTTGGTTTCGGGTGTGTCTCCGGATACTAATTGAGAACCCTCTTCGTCCCCGAGTTTCCCAAGGAGATATATGCACCCAGTCTTTTGGTCGAACACCATTTTGTGACAAGCTCTAGGTCCGGGTCCATTTTTATCCTGAGACGTGTGCTGGCTGAGGAGCTTCCACCGATTAGTGGCGATATCGTACTCCCAGTAGTCATCGAGGTTCTTCGTTCCATCCCATCCGCCATGCAGATATATGAGCCCCTTCTCGCTATCCATACACATCGCGTGACCACCTCGTTTCATGGGGTAATCACCGTCCGCGTCGACGGCAGTTATGCGCTTCCAGTGAGCGCGGGGTTGGCTAGATTTTATGAAAGAGTCAAATAGGCCATTGTCGGAGCACGCTCGCAGACATTGTTCCACGTCAGCGAACCGTCCCCTCAGTACGAGGGTTTCGAAGAGTTGCGATACGAGTGGATGCTCGAGTTGGACTTTACACCTGTCTTGAATGAACTTGAGCGGAGTAAGAAGTCTTCTCTGACGAAGGTGTTTTAAGATGCGCTTCATAGTGATGTCTTCCTGATGCTGTCATTTACCATTAGATGCCACGACAATCGCAACAAGAAATTGGAACAGGAACCTCTTCATAACGTGATCTTACGTGCTCGACATATTCCTCGTCCACGATGCCATTAAGGGCGACATGCCAGATAGAAATGTGAAAACTTTGGCCGTGGGCTCTGCGTTTCTATCAGTAACCGGGAAATGAGGCCGACTGCCTGAGAACAGCTTACGACAATGGCACGATTTGCACGTATCGCGTGGGGAACAAGACCCCTGCCTGGTTGACATGCCGGAGGGAGAAGATTTCCGGGGTGTTGTCATTCCTGAGCGCAGATTGTAAGACTTCTGTCAAAGTGTCCTCCGAGGTTCCGACAAGGACTCGGAAGTCCTTCATGTTACATGGATGGGCTATCCGATGTCAAGGTAGGACCGCTTCCGTATGCGCAGTGGGCTCACGTTTGTTAAACTGGAAAACACCAGTTAGCTCATGGACATGCCCTGCAACTTCTCTGAAAGCCGCAAGTTTTGGGAAACGATCGTGATCGGAGGAAATCCCTCACCTTCCCGATGGTAATGCTCTCTGCAGCTCGGTCAGCATGAAATACATCATCGAAGGGAAGTATGGGTAGGAGAATGAAGGGGGACTAAACTGAGCACAGCAAGGTTATCCAACCTCAAAGTTACCCATTGCTTCACATGTGGTATCTGTGAGGCGCCGCTCCATCGGCTGGTTGAGTCCGTAGGCTCATCCCGTAAGATGTTCGAGGCGACATAGACACCGCTGTGTTCAGAGGCTGCCGCGATAGAGTATTTGAGTGGCACTGACGGAACCAACCGACGGAGGCTATTATCGAAAGTACAAGCCATCAGAGCACAATATAACCAAAGGGCAAACGACAAAGGAAGATCGCCTAGGATGCGTGGGTTTCGGGAGAGGTACGAGGTTTTGCACGTGACTCTGGAACTCCATCCATTCGACCTTCACCACACCGTGGTTTCTTTCACCGGTCTGCGACCCCCACCGCACAACTATTTACCTGCTTCAGTACACGGGGGCAAATTCAAACAAACAATAATTAATAATTCCCGTGAGCTACTCCTGATGGTAACTAGTGGATATACGACAACAAATGACATCGCAAGAGACTAGCGTAGGACAACACTTCGTCAAACAGCTGAGATCCTCGGGTTGAAACGCTCAGCAGAGGTAAGCGACAACACCAACCAAAGCAACTACCAAAGCGCTGCTACTGGCAGCGAAGTGCAGGGCGGAGCCAGAATTGGAACTGGAGCTGGAGGTGCTGGAGGTGCCGCCAACAGTCAAGTTATCAATGGTTTTACCGCCAGCCTTGCACCCAGCGACGAAGCCTAAGTATGCGACATCAGCACATCTCAGTTGGAGCTCAGATGACACTCAAACACTTACCGTCCAAGGTCGCCTGGCCGTTGGAGGTGGTGGAGTCTGAAGGGGTTACCTTGACGAGACAGTCGACGCACTCCTTCAATTGTTTGCCGTTTTCGTTCGTGCAGAGACAGTCGATGCCGCTGCAATTATTCAGATCGCTGACCATGGCCGAGCAGGCGGTTTTGCACTGTTTCAAGGTCGCATCAGCGCCTGGCGATCGCACGAATCATGGGGGCTGACTCACCTGGTCAGGGATGATATCCGGGTCGATGACCTCGGCCCTAGCGACCAAGGAGGAGCTAATCGCATGGAAAGGAGAACGTTGTTCGAGTTGGGAGGCAGAGACTGCGGTCAGAGGTCAATCAGGGTCACCCTCGGTACGACGAGTCTGGAGGAACAACATACCTGCCGCGACAAGAGCGATTGGAGCCAAAAGGAAGGTACGCATAGCGGATAATGTGGGTGAAGGAATGAAAGGAAGGACTGGGAGATGTTTGTTTGTTCAGAGGGACGTAGGGTTCAAACGCCGTCCCCAAACCGCACGCTTTATATGCAAAATTTGACTTGTTCGGGAGACGTTCACGGTCTTGCCCACGAGAACAACGGGCGAACTGCCAAGACTACCAATGACCGTTTGCCATCTGATCCGTAGGTGAGATGTAACGGAAGATCTTCGGGCGCCGTTGGTCTCTCTTACTCCCATCAGTTTTGTGCCTTAAAATTGCTCGTGCACTGTCCCGCAAACGGCCAAATGAGAACGGAGTGGACGGGCACCCCAGTATCCAATCTCACGGTTGACGTTCGGTAACGTTGGGAGGAGAGCCACTTGTCGGTCGCCATTCACTTTTTCTGACAAACACGACAACCATCCGATGGGACCTTGAATACACGTCAAAAACCAACTTCCAAGTCGCGCCCATGTCACAAAATCAGTTTCCTGGGCGGGCCAACTGAGTGACTTTCACGTTTCCAAAACACACTCGAGGGGATACAATAGATTGAGAGAGGGGAAACAGGACAACAAGCTGGATCTGATGAAACACAGGACGTAGCACACAAACACAGTTGGAGACAAGGAGAAGTAAAAGGAGGGAAAGACCAGGAACAAAGTAGACGGAGTGAGAGGGGCTATAGAAACCTACTGTAGATACAAACGAATACACCAAAAACGCGATCAACGGTGAAGAAATCGCCTCCTAACGCGCGCGAGTAGAGTCCGAATTTGCAGCAGAACTTTGTGTTCGTGAAGTTGCATGGTTACCATCTCTTGGAGGTTTGACTCGGAATTCCCCAATGATACACAGGTGGCTGGAGGGAGGCGCAATTAGTGGGGAAAATGTCCGGATCGGCGAAGCGTGACTTACTCGGATGGGAAATGGGCGTTGGGGAATCCAATCACCTTCTCAATGTACTGCTTATCAACCTCTCCGAAGACAGCGTTGACAGTGAGGTTTTGCGTCGAAAACCATATGTAGTCGATCACGCCTTGGAAACCTGGTGTGTGATTCGTCGTCGGAGGGTTTGGCACCAACGAGTATGCACTCTTAAGCCCGAGACGATGTTTCGTTCCTTCTGAAGTGTATCTGCCGTACGTGTGTGACATGAAATCTGGATGGTTTGGAGGAATGCTTCCAGTGGACAAGTATTCGTAGACGCCACTGTCAGGGGTCGAGTTGAAGTCGCCGCCAATGATGAGAGGGATCTTGTACCCGTCGCTGTAAACAGGAGCGGGTTTTTCGCCTGCTATCGGCGGTCTCGGTGGGTACTTTGCGAAGCGGTTGACGATCTTATCAATCTCGTCCACCATCAGCGCCGTTTGGACAAGTTTCACATCACGGAACTGAGGGTCCCAATGGATATGCACGTTGGCAATGACAAATCTCGTCCCGGTCTCCTTGGTCTCGAACATGCATACGACAGCAACATCACCCTTGCCAAGGACACGATTAAACATGTCCTCTGTCTTCTTGAAATCCTGCCGTTGCATCGCAATTTGACCGAATTCGACCAGGTGTTTCTCAACCAGCGTATACCTGTATGAGGTGGTTCTCGTCAGCCTTCCATGCAACACATTGCAGTGGTGACTTGATCCGCTCACTTGCTCTGCTTGAAGAAAATGGCACAGCCATCGACCAACCGTTTGTCTGCTTCGTTCATGTGCTTCGCCCTCGACTTCGGCCAGTAAGCTCCATCGTAATCGTGTTGTGAGAGGTTCTCCAGGAAGAATTCCTCGTACTGGGCAACGTCGACCTCTTGTAGGCACAGGAAGTCAGCTTCGCTTCCGACGATTTCGGCGAGTATGAGCTCCTTCCGGTAATCCCAAGTCAAAGCCCAGGATGGAGTGTACCCATAAAGCTTTGCCGTCGCGGCTCGTTCACAAAGGACGTTGTAACACAGTAAGCTGACTACTTCTGTATTCGGGTCGGCCGCCGCCGCGTCCCTCTCCTGTTGGCTGACCACGTTCTGCCATTCCCGCGCGGGTGGTAAAGGAGGAACAGGACATGAGTCCCGAAGGTAAGCAATTAGCGCAGGAGTTCCGTCCTTCTGGACGACCGCTTTTAACGAGGGCTCGATCGGGTTTCCTTCGATCCCGAGCGTTTGAAGTTGGTGGAGGGTACCCAACTCGAAAGGGATCACCGCCAGATGGTTATCGAAGAGGTACAACTCCTTGAGCATCGTCAACATCCCCAACTCGGGTGGGATCGTCCGTAGCTGGTTCCCAGAAAGATCCAAAAGTTCCAGATGCCGCAGTTTGGATATTTGTGGGGGAATAGACGTGAGTTGGTTGTGATTGAGATAGAGAGTGGCAAGGAACGTGAAGGAGAAGAGCCCAGAGGTGGGGGGAAGGTTCTTGATATTTACACCACCCATATCCAACGATGTCCAATTATTTTCTGGGGGCTTTGGAGCGGTCAGTCGCGGAGCTTCCGATGGACCGGCTACCGCAGAGGGATGATTTGCGGCAACAGCAGGTGTGGTGGTCTCTGAGCTTCCTATGGTACCGTTCGTCACTGGGGTGGAATTTTCAGCGTCTCTTGAAGTGCCGTTCGGGTCAGGCTTGGGAAGGTTGGGGTTCGTAATCGGAATTGCAGACTTTGCCACCGTTCGTGAGGCCATAGCACTTGCGCGAGCGCGGTGGTGTGGGGAACGAGACTGACGAATCATCTACAAGGACGAAACGATCCATGAGGATGATAAGAATATCTATTATCTCGGTTACATACTTCACACTTGAGCAACTGGTTCTGCCAATGCTGAGTCATGATTGGTTGCGCTCCAGTGATGCTCCCTGGGGAATCATTCTGAGGGACCATCGGGTGCTGATTCTGCTGGTGAGGTGGGGACGGGATATGTGAGAGAGAATTCTGGTGATGGTGGTGTACCTGGATGGGCATGTGGGGATGGGGTGTTGGAAGGCTGTGAAGGTGATTTACGTTGCCGTTCGTGAAGAGAGGATAGCCTGGTGACTGAGGAGGCATTCCGATATTCGCGTTAGGACCGGGTGGACCGAGGACGGGATGGTGTGCGCGAGACCATGGCGACTGGTCAGGTAATTTATGTGCTATCCCTGGGGATTGTTGGGAATAGTACATCGACAGCGTAGGCGTGGTTGTCGACGAGTACAGATACACTCAGTCGAGAGGAAATCTGGGCGAAGGAGCAGTGTTCGGCGCGGTTTGGTGTGGAATCCAGACAGGAAAGAGCGAGGGATTTTGGAAGTAAATCGAGCGATAGACGGCAATGAGCGAACGGTCGCCTCCAGCGATGGATAGTGAAGGAGAAAACAAGAGGTGGGGATGCCGTCGTCGTCGTCGATGGTGTTAAACAGCCAAAGTAGAAAGCCGAGTAAGCGCCCTCGATTTGGAATGTTGCGGATCCTTCGCGTTCGGACTACTTAGAAATTGATAACAAGGGTAAGACACTTTTTGTCATCTGATTTGTTATGGCGAACAAGGGTGAGAAGTAAAGCGTATAAAACCCCGGTCAGAAACGCCTTGTGGTCCGACTTTCGCTTTTTGTTCCCAACAATGGTTTACCAGGCGACAGTCTCTGCACCAGTGAACATCGCTTGTATCAAGTAGCCCTCTCTACTCGTTGTCTTCGTTTTCGTTTGGTGACCCAATCATTGCAGGTACTGGGGGAAGCGAGACACGAAGCTCATCCTTCCCACCAACTCTTCGCTCTCGGTCACCTTGGATCAAGATCATCTTCGATCTACGACCACCTCGCGGGCGGACCCCTCCTTCACCAAGGATAGACTATGGCTCAACGGCGCAGAAGAGGAGATCAAGCCCGACGGTCGAACCGCGACCTGTATTGCTGAGATGAAACGTCTCAGGGCGGGCTTGGAGGCCAAAAACCCAAACGAGCCCAAGGTGCGGATGGGAATTTCATCCCGTCTATCGTCCCACTTTCTGATCAGGTCACCCAGCTTTCCCAATATCATGTCCGCATCGCATCAAAGAACAATTTCCCAACTGCTGCTGGATTGGCGTCTTCCGCATCCGGTTTCGCAGCCCTGGTTAAATCTCTCGCGACACTCTACCAGCTCCCATCCACACCATCGGAGCTTTCGGTGATCGCACGTCAGGGATCAGGATCAGCCTGCCGATCCCTCTTCGGCGGTTTCGTAGCATGGGAAATGGGTTCGTCCCCGGATGGTTCTGATTCCCTTGCTGTCGAAGTCGCATCCCGAGAGCATTGGCCCGAGATGCATGCCCTCATCTGTGTCGTTTCAGACGACAAGAAGGGAACCTCTTCCACATCCGGAATGCAACGAACTGTCGAAAACTCAGCCCTTCTCCAGCACCGTATCAAACACGTCGTACCAGAACGCATGAAACTGATTTCCGAGGCCATCAAGTCTCACGATTTCAACACCTTCGCAAAGATTACGATGCAAGATTCGAATCAGTTCCACGCAGTTGCTTTGGACACAGAACCACCGATCTTCTACATGAACGATGTCAGCCGAGCGATTATTTCGCTCATTGTGGAATACAACAGGATCTCTGTTGACGCGGGGGGTCCGCTCAAGGCCGCGTACACCTACGACGCCGGCCCGAACGCGGTCATATACACGCCCAAGGAGAACGTAAAAGAGATCATCGAATTGATCGTGAAGTATTTCCCCCAAGCTAGTCGGTTCAAGGATCCCTTCGGGTTGTTTGGGAAGGATGGAGTCCAGGGGAAAGTCGTGGATGGTTTCAACACCGCGGTTGTTAAACCGTTCGGTGTCGGGGCGGTTAAGGATCTGATCCACACGAAGGTCGGAGACGGGCCGAGGGTGCTAGGAGCTGAAGAAGGCTTGCTTGGCGACGAGGGGTTGCCCCTGAAAGTATAACAACTTCTTTTGTAAACAACCCCGAGACAGCAAGTCCAAGATTTTGTACTTGTAAACCTAGCTAAACTCCTGTCGGAGAACGTGCCCTGCTGGTGCTGGCGACGTAAAATTGGCCTGCGCTCCGCCCCGTTCGTGACCGTGCGCCGTAAAGTGGGTAAACCCCCAAGAAATTGGATGTCCCGAGGCCAAAGAGGTTTTGTTCCCGGAGTCCTTATGTAAACTTTTGGTCTCATCCTTGAACGTCTCTATTCGTGCAATGTGCTGTGACGATTCAATGCCGCCCGTCTCCGGCCCGGGGTCCTTCCTCGCGGCGCACCAACTGCAACGTTTTCGCTCCTACACTGACTTTAAACCCATGGATCCCGGCACTGTACAACCAAGACCTCGAGGCGAAGCCCTTTCCTCATTGAATGTGGCCGCCGAAGCCATGAACCTCACAGAGGGACTCTCAACTAAGTATCCGGGACAATATTGGGGATGCACTCCAGCTCCATCAGGAAAAGTCACGATCACTTTTTACTTATGGTGCTTTTCTCGCGCTTTTTCTGATTTTACAGTGGTAACTTATTCGCTTTTTTGGGCGCTTATTCGTCGCGAGGGTACCATAGCTTAATAAGT
>Ga0307515_10009936_pt1 | contig 18316 bp, 16 predicted proteins | sample 17_EM_MG_FD_194513 | JGI IMG/M metagenome (GOLD analysis project Ga0307515, IMG submission 194513) | Populus trichocarpa ectomycorrhiza microbial communities from riparian zone in the Pacific Northwest, United States - 17_EM | ecosystem: Host-associated > Plants > Roots > Unclassified | place...
TATTGCTCGACGGATCGCCTCTGTCGTTGTGGCGCTCCCGTGTAGAACCTGGCCCATAGTGCCTCCCTCCATTCTAAGGAAAATAATGCACCATCAAATGCCGGGACTAAACACTTAGTTGGTCTTGGTGATGGCGGCCACGAAGCGCGGGCGCTGGGAAACCGAATTGTTGTAGTTGCTGATCGGCAGTTTCAGGAATTCAGCCATGGGCGAAAGCGTCACCGAGCTCTCGACGACGACAAAGGAGTCGTTGTCGGATACCAGTGGAAAAGACCGCGTTGCCAAATCACCCGTCGCGAGCTGCTGCCATGAAACGACATAGGACCAATCGACCTTGAGCGCTCCGGCAGATTTCTTCACACTGCTGATCCGAAACTTGATGGCGTCCGCCGGGCGATTCACCATGTGCTGGAACAGCGTGTAGCACTGCAGGAGATAGGCGGTGTCGACCGAGGTCTTTCGAGAAACGACGTCGGCGACCACAGATGTTGCGCGTTCTGCCGTCTTCGCATCGCGGAAAAGCAGCGCCAGCATGAAGCTGCCCAGGAACAGGCTCAGAATAAGCGGCGCGATCAATGCAAACTCGATGGCCGCCACACCGTTGCGATCACGCAGAATGCGGGCAAGAAGATTGGAACGCCGGTTCATACGGAGGGCTCGTTGACGAAGGCGGAAGACGACGACAGGAAATATCCGCCCTTCCCGTCCGTGGACATGTTGAGGGCAAAGCCCAGGAGCGGCGTGATGGGATCTGTCGTGAAGCAGGCGCGCACATACATGATCGCACCGCGCTGGCCCGGCGAAAAATTGACGACCGGCGCTATTTTGCTGCCTCGGTCGACGCACGGCGTCTTGTTGGATGGAAACGCATTGGAGGTGACATCGGTCATCTCGATGACCACCGACGAAGAGCAACTGATCAAGAGGTAGGCTTTGCTGCAGACCGAGGTCTTGATCTCATCCTGGTTTTTAGGCGCGTTGGTGGCACCGACACGAATCTCGCGGACAGCCAGATCGACGGCCCGGTCGAGCATCGTCGCCTGAATAGCCATCCATCCACCTTCAAACGTCGCAAAGATGATGAGGAAAAACACCGGCGCGATCAGCGCGAACTCCACGGCGGTCGCACCCGACCTATTCCTGAAATGGGATCGCAGCAGCTGCCTGGAAATCATTGGGTGATCCTGATCTTCTGGAGCGTCGTCGCGATCGATTGAAACGCCTGTGCCATATCCAGTCCGTCGACCTTGTATGCGTAGGAGGGGTCTGTCGCGCACTTGGCGAGCTTTGCCGCGGTATCGACATCCACTTTGAAAGCGATGGTGAAGATCGTGATGCCTTCCTTCTTCGTGTAAGCACATACCTTGTCGTAGAAGCCGACGGTCTGGCCAACGTCGTAGACTGTCCTGTAATTGTCCGAGATGTTCTTGTTGGTCACCTCGTTGGTCGCCGGATCTTTCGGTCGCGGCTGAAAGCCGATCAGGCCATCCGTCATCAGAACGATGAATTTCAAGGTGGTGCCGTCGGTAAGCGAGGCGGGCCGGTCGGAAAACACCGACGGGATCGTGTTGGCGAGGCCCTTGTCTGCGATCGCTTTAAAGGTCGGCTTCATGGACGGATTGAGGAGCAACTCGGCCCACTTCATTCCATAGGCGGTGCCTGTGCCGTCGAATGGCTGCAAGGCGTCGACACGTGCCTGCAGGTCCTTGAGGTCGTTGGACATATAAGCAACGGACGCGCTGCTGGTCGCGCACCACCAGGGCTGTTTGCCCGAGACATTGTAGTTGTAAAAGGTGAAGTGCGGAAACTGATCGCGGGCGGACCAGGTCGGCGTACCGGCATCGAAGTCGGTGGACAGCATTTCGAAGCAGGAGGACTTGGTGTGCCTGCGCGTGTAAGAAGAGCCAGCCAGATAATCGAAGACCTTGTCGCCGATGTTCACGCCACCCGCAAAGGGGATCAGATTGACCGACGTGAAGTCCTTCGTATCGTCCTTCAGAACCGCCGCCAGAAAGCTCTTCGCCGCCGGGCGGAGCTGGGTCATGCCGCCATTGTCAAGCATCGAGCCGGAGATATCGAGAACGAGCGACAGCTCAAGGTTTTGTCGCGACTCCTGCGCTGCCGCCACCGCGCTCACCGGAAGGGCGTTGATGTTGGCAAGGCGCATAAACACCGTGCCGTAGTTGAAGGTCGCGGTCGCCGATACCTTCCGGTAATTCGTCTTCTTCTCTTCGTTTACATCGAGCGTCGCGCTGGCGGCATCTGGAACTTCCGCAAGGAAACTCTTGATAAGCGTCTTCGGATCCTGGGTCTGGTTCAGTGACGCCGCAGCCAGAACGCCGCGGTCAAGCGCGTTCTGCAGAGCCACTCGCTGGCGCTCCTGCGCGACAAGATCGATGGCCCCTCCCGCCATCAGCGCCATTGGCACGAATAAGATGGCCGTCATGATCGGCACGTTTCCGTGACGAGAACGAAATAATTTACGCAACACGCTCCAAGACCCCAACTGCGATATCTAACGATACATGATCCGCCGCTAAAACTTTGTGAATGCCTGGTATCAAAGGCGAAGAGGTCGGCGTGACCTCGTCTGTCCGGGCAGATGTTCTTCCCCTCGAGGCTGCTTGCGGGGTAAAGAAACAATCCACGATCTGATCGTCGTCACGCGTGACGTCACCGATTTTGCGGACACGGGCACATCTGTGCTCAATCCATGGGAGACCCGGGCATGAGGCGCATCACATGACACGATCACGTACGGCCAATCCGCAGACCATCCACGACGAGGTGGCGGCCCTTCGGCCAGGGACGATCCTGACGCTTTCGGAAGGACACTACCTTGAGCCGATCGTCGTCGCGTCGAAATCGGGAAGCCAGGAGGCGCCGATCGTCCTTCAGGGCGATCAGGCAGTCATCGGCGCCCAAAGATCTTACAAGGACTACGCAAGGACCGCCAACCAGCTGTCGGCGGTCCAGGAGGCCGGCGGCCAGTTTCCCGGCGTCTACTATCTCGCCGACGATGCGGCCTTGATCCTGCGCGACTGCCAGTGGCTGGTGATCGAAGATCTGATGTTCGACGGCTGCTGGCCGACAGCGATTTATCTCGACAATTGCCAGCACATCACCTTGCGCGGGCTCGATATAAGGGGCGGCACCTTCGCGATCGGCGCGACGGGGCCGAACACGCGACATTTGCTGATCGAGGATTGCAGCTGGATACAGGACACGAGCGGTCACGGCGAAGCCGATCTCGCCGCGATCCGCGACCGCGGCCATATCGATGGGCACGCGCCGCCGAAGCATTCGCTGCTCTGGAGCAAGACCGATTGGGACGATGTGCATCGCGATCGGCTGGAGAGCAAACGGCCCGTCAATATCGACACCGACGCCCGTGCATTCGACGGAGATTTCTTCCGGGCCTGGACGATCGCCGGCTACGTCATCATCCGTAACAATGTCATTGCCGACGCGTTTAACGCCGTGCATTTCTTCAATCTGGCGGCCACTTCCATCGTCAGCAACTTCTCCAGGAACGTGCTGATCGAGAACAACTGGTTCTTGCGCATTCGCGATAATGCGATCGAGCCGGAGAACTACGCCTGGAACTGGACGATCAGGCACAATAAATTCGTGGACTGCTACGGCCCCTTCTCTTTCGAAATGGCCCGATCAGGCTACTTCTACATCTATGGAAACCTCGGTTGGAACCGCCATAAGCCCGGCCCGGCAAATGATCAGCATACGACGGGTCAACTGTTCAAATTCGGAAGCGAGCACATTGCTGATGGCCCGCACTATGTCTTCAACAATAGCTGGATCCTGCGCGGTCCGGTCATCAAGAAGAACCGGTTTTCGCATTTCATCCACGTCAACAACGCGATCGATTACTACGAGGAAAAAGGAAAGCGGCCGCCTGCGAAATCTTTCGTTTTCGGGTCCGACTGGAAGGAGTGGGACGACCCTTCCGCCACGGCCGAGGAGATCGCCAAGGCTGAAGGCGGGCGCTTCACACGCCTGTGGCGCGCGCTGAAGATCACATTCGACGGCGATATCATCAATCACCCCGAATTTCCGGAGCAGCTTCGCAATGCCAGATATGCCATAGGGGAATTTGCGCGACGGGAGGAGCTTTTCTTCAACGACATGTCGCCGGGGCGCCCGGAAGGATTGAAGACGGCCGAACCCCATTCGGCGATCCGGTTGGAAGCGGAATTTCCGGACGGCCAATCACGTTTTGTGGTCGAGACCGGTGCTGCCGTCGGCGCCTGGCAGAGCAATGGCGTCATCGAAATCGGCGAACTTGCGTTCGAGACCTATTGGCCGACGCCCAATGTCCACGACCGCACTTCAAGAGTCCGCAGCGAACCCAAGAACACGACAGGTGAAAGCGCCTGAACCGGCGCTTGCGGCCATTGGCATCATTGCCTCGAAGCCGGCATCCGCGATCGCTTGCGCAACCCGGATGTTCTCACAGACCAGTTCATCCAATAAGGCCGCCAGTCGGCCGGAACTTCACGGCACAATCAGCTGCCGGCTATCGATCTATGAAAATTAATTTCATACTCGTGCTTCAAGGCCCGTTTTCTGTTGACGACCCCGGATTTTTGTCCCAACTTAAAGAAAATAAATTACTAAATGGGAACTGGTTGGCATGAAGGTGGGGATCATAGGGCTAGGATTCCGGCTCGGCTATCTCGGTTATGTCTTCAAGGCGATCGATAGAAGCTTCGAGATCGCAGGCTATGTGGATCCGGAACCTGCCGGACTTCCCGGATTGACGGAAAAGGGAATCTCGGTCGGCAAGGCCTATGGCTCGCCGGAAGAGCTGATCGCTTCCGAGAAGCTCGATCTCCTGATGATCGGCTCTCCCAATCACATGCATCTCGATCACATTCGCTTGGGACTTCAGGCCGGTCTCAAGGTCTTCTGCGAAAAGCCGATCGTCACGACGATTGCCGAAAGCATCGAGCTTGCCCATCTGATGGCGAAATTCGGCCACGAGCGGCTGATGGTCGGTCTCGTCCTGCGCTACTCTCCACTTTACAAGGACCTGCGCGCCGTCCAGGCCGAGGGTACGCTCGGGCAGATCGTCTCGATCGAGGCTTCCGAACATATCGAGCCCTATCACGGCGCATTCTTCATGCGCGACTGGCGCCGCTACGAGCGCTATTCCGGCAGCTTCATGCTGGAGAAATGCTGCCACGACCTCGATCTCTATAATGGCGTCGCCGGCGCACGACCGGAACGCGTCGCCAGTTTCGGCGGACGCAAGAGCTTCATTCCGGCCAACGACCCGGCGCGCGAAGGCATCAACGACCTCGAGCTTTTCCATCGCAAGCCGAGCGGATGGATGGGCACGGACAAGGTCTTCGACAGTGATGCCGACATCATCGACTACCAGGTGGCGATCGTCGAATATGCCAATGGCGTGGGCATGAACTTCCACACCAATCTGAATGTGCCGGACCAGTTCCGCCGTTTCGCCATCATGGGCTCGCGCGGCATGGCCGAAGGCGATTTCGTCCGGGGCTATCTCGATGTGCATGAACAGCTGACCGGCAAGAAAGTGGTCGAAAACAAATATGTCGCGACCGAACTCTCCCAGCATTACGGCGCCGATGAGCAAATGGCGAGCGACCTGCTTGAAAGCGTGCGCACCGGGCTCGAACTTCCTGTTTCGACGCTGAACGCGCTCGAAGCCGGCATCCTCGCCTTGGCGATGGACGAAGCGAGGATGAAGAAAACGGTCGTCGATCTCCGCCCCGTCTGGGACCGCTTCGACGAAGCCCTTCACGCAAGAGCGGCTTGAGGAGGGCGGCAGGATGAGTGTTCAACGAAGCACCTTCATCTTCGCTTGCATCCTTCTTCTTCCGGCCGTGCTCTATGTTCTGGCGATCGTCGCCTATCCGCTTGTTGATACGTTCATTCTCTCCTTCACCGATGCGTCGCTCCGGAAGACCACCAATTGGGTCGGCTGGGTCAATTACGAGAAGATCTTCAATGCCCGGTTTGTGGAAGTCATCGTCCGCACCTTCATCTGGACGTTCTTCTCGGTCGCCCTGAAAATGGTGATCGGCACCTTCGGCGCGACCATGCTGAATGCCGCAGTTCCCGGCCGCTCGCTGTTCCGGCTTTTGACCATGCCGCCCTGGATCGTGCCGATGGCCATCGGCATCTTCATGTGGGGCTGGATGTATAATGGCCAGTTCGGGATGATATCGGGCATGCTGCAGCGCTTCGGTCTCGTCGACGGCCCTGTCGCCTTCCTCGCCTATGGAAACACCGCCTTCTGGGCAACGATCATCACCGACGTGTGGATCGGCGTGCCGCTGGTGACGATCTACTTCCTGGCGGCGATCCAATCCATTCCGAAGGATCTCTACGAGGCCGCCTGGACCGACGGCGCCGGCCGCTGGTACCGCTTCCGCCGCATCACGCTGCCGCTGATGGTGCCGGCGATCATTACCATGTCGATGCTCTCGCTGATCGCCACCTTCAACTCGTTCGACATCATCTGGATCCTGACGCAGGGCGGGCCGACCGGCGAGACGACGACGATGATCATCGACACCTACCAGACCGCCATCGGCTCGAAGAAATACGGCGAAGGTGCAGCGCGCGCGGTGCTGATCTGCATCTTCCTGTCGCTCTTCTGCTTTGCCTATTTCCGTGTCACCCGCCGCCTCAACCCGGAGAAGCGCGCATGAGCAGCTCCCCGATGATCGACCGTTACCGCTGGTGGGAAATCATCCTGATCTATTGCGGCATCGCGCTGTTTCTCTTCTTCGTGCTGTCGCCCTTCCTCGAAGGCTTCCTGGTTTCCCTGAAGCCGCTCAGCCAGCTCTTTTCCTCGCCCTACCGCTTCTGGCCGGAAAACGGCTCCTTCGAGGCTTACCGAACGATGTGGATCAGTGTGCCGGGCTTCGGGCGCTATATCTTCAACTCGTTCTTCATCTCGATCATCGTCACGCTGATCGTGCTCTGCCTGGTCATTCCGGCGTCCTACGCTTTCGCCAAGTTCGAATTCAGGGGCATGGGCATCCTGCTCGGCGCATTCCTGACGGTGAACATGTTCTCCGGCGCCGTGCTGCTCATCCCGCTCTTCCGGCTGATGCGCACCATCGGTGTGCTCAACACCTATTTCGCGATGATCGTGCCTGGTGTCGCCTTCCTGATCCCTTCGGCGATCTGGCTGCTGCGGACCTACATGATCCGCATTCCACAGGAACTCAACGAAGCGGCCTATATGGATGGCGCCAGCCATTTCTATACGCTTCGCCGCGTCATTCTGCCCATTGCGATGCCGGGGATTATCGTCGTCGCCATTACCACCTTCATCGGCGCCTACGCCCAGCAATTCATCTTCGCGCTGACATTCAACTCGAAGACCGAATACATGCCCCTGCCGGTGGGGCTCTTTGCTTACTTCGGCAAGCAGGAGGTCATCTGGAACGAACTGATGGCGGCATCCTTCGTCGGTATCGCGCCGGCGATGGTCGTCATCTTCTTTCTTCAGCGCTATCTCGTCGGCGGGCTGACCGCCGGTGCGGTGAAACAATAAGACCAAAAAACGAGTGAACAGCTAACACAAGAATGGGAGTCACAAACGTGAGCATTACCATCAAGACAGGCCTCATGGCGCTCGCTTTGCTCGGTTCGACGGCACTGACCGCGGTCAATGCCCAGGCGGCCGACAAGGAAATCAGCTGGATCTATTGCGGCGACACGATCGACCCGATCCACAGCAAATTCATCAAGCAATGGGAAGAAAAGAACGCTGGCTGGAAGGTCGCCCCCGAGGTGGTCGGCTGGGCGCAGTGCCAGGACAAGGCAACGACGCTCGCTGCCGCCGGCACGCCGGTTGCGATGGCCTATGTCGGCTCTCGCACGCTGAAGGAATTCGCCCAGAACGACCTCATCGTTCCGGTGCCGATGACGGACGATGAGAAGAAGACCTATTATCCCCACATCGTCGATACGGTGACCTTCGAAGGCACGCAGTGGGGCGTTCCGATCGCCTTCTCCACCAAGGCGCTCTACTGGAACAAGGATCTCTTCAAGCAGGCCGGCCTCGACCCGGAAACTCCGCCAAAGACCTGGGCTGAAGAAATCGCCGACGCCAAGCAGATCAAGGAAAAGACCGGCATTCCGGGCTATGGCCTCCCCGCCAAGACCTTCGACAACACGATGCACCAGTTCATGCACTGGGTTTACACCAATAACGGTGCGGTGATCGATGCCGACGGCAAGATCACGCTCGACAGCCCGCAGATTCTCGCCGCGCTGCAGGCCTATAAGGACATCGTCCCCTACTCCGAAGAAGGCCCGACGGCCTACGAGCAGAACGAAGTCCGCGCCATCTTCCTCGACGGCAAGGTCGCGATGATCCAGGGAGGCTCGGGTGCAGCCGACCGCCTGAAGAAAACGACGATCAGCTGGGGCATCACGACGCTGCCGCTCGGTCCCGACGCCAAGGGTCCGGGCACGCTGCTGATCACCGACAGCCTGGCGATCTTCAAGGGTTCGGGCGTCGAGGACAAGGCGACTGAGTTCGCCAAATTCATCACCTCGCCCGAAGTCCAGTCGGAATACGAACTGCAGGGCGGCGCCGGCCTCACCCCGCTGCGCCCGTCCGCAAAGGTCGACGAGTTCGTCGCCAAGGACCCCTACTGGAAGCCGCTCATCGACGGTATCAACTACGGCGGTCCCGAGCCGCTCTTCACCGACTACAAGGGCTTCCAGAACTCGATGATCGAGATGGTCCAGTCCGTGGTGACGGGCAAGGCGGAACCGGAAGCCGCACTCAAGAAGGCTGCCGGCGAAATCGAGGCGTTCAAGTAGCCTTCTCTACATGCGAATGATTTTAGGCCGGATCGGCCTAAAATCTGAATCCGCCTCTACATCAAAGAATAAGAGCATGATGTCATCCGAAAACCGTTTACACTTTTCGGCATCATGCTCCGGGATCGCGCGGCGCAACACCTCGCGGTCCCTCCTCTACAGATCGAATGTGCGACAAAGGCCGCCGGCGGAGACAGATTTTTGGGACAGCTCCTTCTCAACAAAGTTCAGAAGTTCTATGGCGACTACGAAGTTCTGAAGGGCGTTCAGCTCGACGTGAAGAATGGCGAGTTCGTCGTCTTTGTCGGCCCGTCGGGTTGCGGCAAGTCCACGCTGCTGCGCATGATCGCCGGCCTCGACGCGACGAGCGCGGGCGATATCGTCATCGATGGCGTGCGAGTCAACGACCTGCCGCCGGTCAGGCGCGGCATCGCCATGGTGTTCCAGTCCTATGCGCTCTATCCGCATATGACCGTTTTCGAGAACATCGCCTTCCCGCTTCGCGTCGAGAAGATGGAAGAGGAAAAGCTCAAGGCCAAGGTCGAAAATGCCGCGCGCATCCTTCACCTGGAACAGCGGCTGCAGCAGAAGCCCGGCATGCTGTCCGGCGGCCAGCGCCAGCGCGTCGCGATCGGCCGAGCCATCGTGCGCGAACCGAAGATATTCCTGTTCGACGAGCCGCTTTCCAACCTCGACGCGGCGTTGCGCTCCGACATGCGCATCGAGCTTGCCAAGCTGCACAGGCAGCTGAAGGCAACGATGATCTATGTGACGCACGACCAGGTCGAGGCCATGACGATGGCCGACCGCATCGTCGTGCTGGATTCCGGCAATATCGCCCAGACGGGCGCGCCGCTGGAACTTTATCACAAGCCGGCAAACCAGTTCGTCGCGGGCTTTATCGGCAATCCGAAAATGAATTTTCTTCCCGTGACCTGCAAGAGCGTCAGCAGCGCCGGCGTCGAGGTGGATTATCGCGGCCTGACAGCCATTCTGCCGGTGACGCCGCGCGATGGCATGGCCGGCAAGACGCTGACGCTGGGCATCCGGCCGGAGCATATCCAGCTTAACGGCGGCGATATCGTCTTCACCGTGACGCCAACCGTCATCGAGCGCCTCGGCGCAAATACGGTCGCCTACGCCTCGCTCGACGGAGGTGCGGAGAATTTCTGCGCCATGCTGCCCGGCAGCGTCGGCATCCGCGCGGACGCGCCTGTCGCCACCGGCATCAATGCCGCGGACTGCCACCTCTTCGACGAGGCGGGCATTGCCTTCGAGCGGCGCGTGGAGCTGACCGAAATCGATCTGAACGTGATCAACCCGACGGCGGCCTGAACCGGCCGCTGTGGCGGCGTTTTTCCTACCAGGGTCGGTTCCGGATGGGGGCCAAACGACGCCCCAAGCAATTGTGGCTGCTCGCCGGTAGGGTTCGGGGTGCAAAGCATCTTGTCTTCATTCTTGGCTACGGGCTCATCGCCACCATGATGCAAGGCGGTCCAGCGGAAAAATCATGCAAGACTCGGGCTGATTGACGCGTTTTGTGGAGCGTCTGAAGAAGCTTGGCACTGCGATCCAGACCGCCGTTCTCGCGAAGCGCATATCCGTCGATCAAGTTCTCGGAACGCGCCGCGATTGTCCTCACCCGCTGTCACATCTCCGGCAGGCCGGCCTTTCGGAAGCCGTCAACAAAGTGGTCTCGTACAGATGCATCGCGCAGCGGCTGGGAGCTGAGCCAATGGCCGATCGTGAAATGAGGGTGGGCGATCAGGAACAATTCTGCTTCTCGCCGCGCCTCCTCACGGTGGCCCAACTGCACAAGCGTAGCAGCCAGGAATTTGCGTGAGTTGGTACGATACGTGTCTTTCCTGCGAAGCGTAGCGGCTGCCGCCTCATAGTCACACGCGGCGTATTGCGCCTGCCCAAGATGACAAAGATACCAGCAGGCCGGGTAGGGATTGAGCCGCAGAGCTTTTTCGATTTGCGCCAGTCCGTCGGCAACCCTGCCGTCCAGCACGGACATGTCCGACATGGCGGCCCAGGTGTCGGCGTGGTTGGGGTCCAGCTCCAGGGCCTTGGCGAAGGCGGCCTCCGATTCCTCCCATCGCCGCTCATAAGCCAAAATGGTCCCCAGAACGTAACGGCAGCCGGCATCGTTGGGATCCAGGTCGACCGCCTTCTGCGCTGATGTCACCGCCATCCGACGGTTAGGATCTTCGGGCTCGCCGAAATGAGCCCAGGCAAGCCAACGGTTATAGGCGAGCAGACCGAGCGCCTCGGCATATGATGGCTCGAGCTTAACCGCGCGTTGGAGCAGCATATAGGCCTCACGCTCAGTTTGCGGCGACTCTTCCGTCAGGAGGCGGGCGCGCACACACAGATCGTACGCCTCAAAGTTCTTCGGCCGATTGCGCGGCGTCGGGATGGTCAACCGGCCGACGAGGGCTTCAACAATCTTGGCGTTAACTTCATCCTGTAGTTCGAAAACATCTTCCAGCGTCCTGTCAAACCGGTCGGCCCACAAGTGCTGGCCGGCAAGCGTGTCGACCAATTGGGCATTGATGCGGACACGGCCCATTGCGCGTCTGGCGCTCCCCTCGAGGACATAGCGGACGCCGAGTTCCTGGGCGACCAGCCGTACGTCGACCGGCTTGCCCTTGTAGACGTACACGGAATTGCGCGCGATGACGAACAGGCCAGCCGTACGGGAAAGGTCGGTGATCAGGTCTTCGGTCAAGCCGTCGACGAAAGGCGCGTCCGCTTCATCCCCACTCATATTCGTGAACGGCAATACAGCGATCGAGGGACATTCGGGCAGCGGCAATATGCTCTGCAGCGCATCCGGCCAATGCCACACGTGGACCGGGCGAGTCAGGTTCTTCAGGTAGCGTTCGCCTGCATCAAAGAACCGGTCGCTAATCTTGCCGACGATCTCGCCGTGAACATTGGCTGAAATGCAGATACCTCCCGGTGCGGCCTGCGTCTGAAGGCGCGCCGCGACATTGACGTCGTCGCCGAGGACGTCTGAACCGTCGTCAATGACATCTCCCAGATTGACGCCGACACGCAAAAGCAGGCGCCGGTCTCCAGAAGCCTCAACAGCAGTGATGGCCCGTTGCATTTCCAACGCTGCTGCGACCGCGTCCACCGCGCTACCGAATTCGATTAGGAATCCGTCGCCCATGACCTTGAAGATGCGACCGTGGTGGCGCATCACAGCCGGCTCGATAACGCCAGAACGGAGTTCCCTGAGGTTCGTCAGCGTTGCGGCCTCATCAGCCTCCATCAGCCGTGAATATCCCACCACATCGGCAACGACGATGGCGGCAAGGCGACGCTGAATAGATTGATCCGTCATGTGAGGACAAGCCTAACGACCGAGTTCACAAGTTATTGTTCAACCGCGGGTGAGTCAACAAGTGGTAAAGAGGTAATGTCCAGGCGATCTCCACCTCCATCGAGCCGTCATCCTTCTTTGTGACCGACGGCGTCGAGGTGGACGACACGGAAATGAGTATCCACGGAAAGCGGACGATTCTTGAACGTCTGGTGATGGGCGGCGAGCGGGGGCCTCGGCGGAAGTGCCCAGTTCTGTCCGGGGGAGACCCGAACTGCAACTGCGCTAAGTCTGAATTTCTGGCTAACTCTCCAGATGCGGCCAGTCTCCTTCTGGCCCCAAATCGGTCACTCACTCAATCTCGCCAAATGTCAGCTTTTGGCGCAACCAGGTCATCCCTTGCGCGCACGTCTCGCAACATCAGCTACTTTATTTTGCTGATACCGAGATCGCGAGCGATCCACCGATAACCGCAGCCTTCGGCAATCGGTATCATTTCGCTCCAACCGGAACCGCCCCCTACCAGACGAGGCCGCGGGCGGCGACTTGCTCGACACGGGTCACGACGCCGTCCCGATGGAAGACCATGGTGTCGAACAGGTTCGACACGACGCAGGTGTGGTTCGGGATGATGAACAGCTTCTCGCCGATCTCAGGCCTAGGACCGGTGCAATTGGACAGATCGATCACGCCGTGCTCTTCGGAGAGGCTGGTGATGCGCGCTTGGGGATAACCGACCACCAGGCCGAAATCGCTGAAGCTCTGCAGATCAGACGTCAGGGCCTTCGATCCGGCGTCGATGATGGCGCGGTCCGCCGTTGGCCGGGACACCACGGTCGCCAGCACATGCATCGCGCAGTCGTCCTCGCTGCAATGGCCCATGCGCACCATCTGGCGATCATTGTAGATATAGGTGCCGGCGCGGTGTTCGGTGGCCGATTTGACGAGATGGGCCTCGAAGAGGCTTGGGGTTCCGCCGTTGCTGACGATCGGGCAGGGCAGGCCTGCCGATGTCAGGCGTTCGAGCGTTTCCACGATGAAGGCTTCCACGGCGGCGGCGGAGCCCGGCTTCGGATAGGTCAGGATACCGCCGAAGACCAGGCCATCGGCAGCGGCGATCAGCGCAGCGAGCGAGGCAGCCTGCTCGGGTGTCTGAACGCCGCAGCGGCTGCCGCCGGTGTCGCATTCGACCAGCACCGTGAGCGGCTTGCAGCCGGAGAAATGCGCTGCGAGCCCTTCGACCGTCACGCTGCTGTCGGCGACCACCTTGAGGGCCGAAATTCTGTCATTCAGCGCGCCGAGGCGATCAAGCTTCTGGGGCCCGATAATATTGAAGGTGATGAGAATGTCTTCGAAGCCGGCATCGGCAAAGACTTCGGCCTCGCTGACTTTCTGGCAATTGATGCCCTTGGCGCCCGCGGCAACCTGCGCTGCGGCAAGAGCCGGAATCTTGTGCGTCTTGATATGCGGGCGCAAATTCAGCCCATGCTCGTCCATATAGGATTGAACGCGGCCTATGTTTGCGGCCAGCCTGTCTTCATCGATGATCGGACGCGGCGTCGAGAGATCGGCGATCCTGTCGCCTGCATTGGCGACGACGGCAAAGCTGATATCAGACATCTAGGCGGCTCCGCGTTCTGTTCCGTGTGGATCGGCCACGATCGGCCATATGGTCTTCGGCGCCCGCCGGTACAGCGTCTTTGCCGGATTGTTGGGATAGGGCGTGCCGGCTGAGCAATAGAGGATCTCGGCCGCGATCTTCGAGAAGGACGCGAAGAAGTGGTTGGTGGATTTGATCACCAGGATCTTCTGCCTGGCGGGATCGATGCCCATGGCCGAGAAAAGGCTTGGATCGAAGCTCTGGGCGCGCGTCGAATTAAGGATGATGTCGATGCCATCGAGCACGATATGCGCGGCGTCGCCGAATGGCGCGAAGCTCTCGCCGAACTGCATCTCGGCATTCTCCACCAGCTTGACCACCTTCACCGTGCCATCAACAGGATTGCCGGTTCCGGGCGCCGACTTGGCGCCGAAGCGCAGCGGAATTTCAGCTCCCTCACCCGCCGCAAAACAAATCTGGACGGCCACCGGGTCCCAGATGGTGCCGATCGCGGCACTCGTGACGCCGCGGGCCATGAGCTCGCCGAGGACAACGGTCGCATCCCCTGCCGTGCCGCCACCCGGATTGTCCCAGACATCGGCGATGACGACAGGCCATGCGGTTGCGGCAATCGCCCGCGCGACGGCTTCCTTCTCGTCGATCTGCGGGACCATGAAGGTGCCGCGCTTAGAAAAGAGTTCGAGGCCGAGTTCACGCGCCAGAGCCGCGCCCTTTTCCGGCTTATTATCCGTCACGACAAGCAGCTTCGTTCCCATTTCGGGAACATCGCCCACCATGAACCCGTGGATGACAGAGATCGACAGGACCTCAGGATCATCCTTCTCGATCTGCATGATCTTGTCGACGAAGGAGCGCATGGGGTCGCGCGAGGTCGGGAAGACATCGATCATGCGGCAGTCGAACACCGAAATGACCGGCTTGAGCCGGCCTTCGAGCGTTTCCACAGCGATGCGCCAGAGATCCTCGGCGCGGTCGACGAAATCCGTATGCGGAAATTCCTTGAAATAGACGGCAAAATCGAGCGCGGCCACGCGCTTTGCCGTCAGATGGCTGTGCGGATCGAGTTCGGCGCAGATCAGCACATCAGGCCCGACGATCTCGCGGATGCGCGAGAGAAGATCGCCTTCGGTATCCTCATATCCAGCTGCCACCATGGCGCCATGCAGGCCCATGACAACGGCATCGACAGGCATCGCTTGCTTCAGCTGATCCAGGATTTCATCGCGCAGACCCTCATAGGTCGCCCGACTGACGAGGCCTGCGGGATCTGCCCAGGCGGCCGTTCCTTCGATCAGCGTCCAACCCTTTTCCGCAGCGATGCGCCTTCCGACGGTGATCGGCGCAGTGCAGAGTGTCGGCGTTTCGGGATGCTGGCCGGGCGGGGCATAGAGCGACGCCTCGAATGCGCGGCGATCCACGCAGATCGGGGAAAAGGTATTGGTCTCCGTCGCCAGTGCTGCCGTGAAAATGCGCAAGAAAGTGGCCTTCGTGTTGTCGGTCCTGTCTCAACCCATCGGGTTCGGCAGGTAGCCGGTGAAACCGGAGATCTTCCAGCGTCCTTCGTGAAGCCTGCAATAATAGAGCGTCTGCCACTGCATGACATCCCGGGTGCCGTCGCTCTTGGAAATGCCGCCGTCGAATTTCTTGCGGACAAGCGCCATGTCGCCTTCGATCTCGATATCCTCAAGCGTCGTCGTCGTGAAGATCGCCGTGCGCGCATCTTCCGCGAGGCTCTGGCCGGCGAAATCCTTTGCCTGCTTCAGCCACTCGTCGCGATAGGCCGCCAGCGTCGGGAAAGCGAGGCGCCACCTGTCGGGATTGACCTGCTTTTGGCCATCGATGCCGATGAAGCCCTCTTCCACGAAGTCATGCTCCACCATCGACCAGTCGGCGGCCAGAAAGGCATCGATATCGCGCGGAACGAGCATCTCCCAGATGGCATGCCGGGCATTGTCGGATGGGAAGGGATTCTGAAAAGGATCGCGCATAATTCTCCCCGGTATTGAAATTCTTTTCATAAATGGCGTTTTTCTCTGGTCAAATTCTGCTTTCTATGGTCACTTGTCAACTTATCAAGAAAATAATTTGCAGGAATCTCCGCATGTCCATCAAACGCTATGGCACGGTTCAAACAGGCGCCGGCGGCAAGGCGTTGCCCTTCGCACGCGCGGTCGAAGCCGATGGATGGCTCTATGTTTCGGGGCAGGTTGCAATGGAAAACGGCGAGATCATCGATGGCAACATCGTCGCCCAGACCCACAAGACGATCGCCAATGTTCTGGCGATCCTTGATGAGGCCGGATACGGCGTCGAGGATGTCGTGCGCGTCGGCGTCTGGCTCGATGATCCCCGCGACTTCTGGACCTTCAACAAGATCTATCAGGACTATTTCGGCGAACATCCGCCGGCACGCGCCTGTGTGCAATCGTCGATGATGGTCGATTGCAAGGTTGAGATCGACTGCGTGGCCTATAAGAAGAAGGACTGACAATACCCATTACCATCGGCGGGAATCGGCTTGGATATCTTTTCGACATTGCAGGAAGACAAGAGCCGGCTTTCTCCCTCCGAAAGCCGCATCGCAGAAATCATCGTCAACGACTTCGAATTTGCCGTAAACGCCTCGATCATCGAGCTCGCGGAGCGCGCCAAGGTATCGCCGCCGACCGTGACGCGCTTCTGCCGCCGGCTGGGTTGCGAAAGCTTTTCCGACTTCAAGGTGCAGCTTGCCCGCACCGCCCATATCGGCGTGCGCTATCTGAAACCGGAATCGAAAAGCACCGACCCTGCCGATGTCGCCCAGGACATCATCACCAAGGCCCAGAACGCGCTCTTCCTGCTGCACCGGTCGCTCGATCTCGTTGCCATCGAAGCCGCCGTTTCGCATATAGCCAAGGCCGATATGATCTACGCCTTCGGGTCGGGCGGCAATTCGTCGATGATCGCCGACGAGCTTCAGAACCGGCTCTTCCGTCTGGGGCTTCGCATCACCGCAAGTTCCGACCACAGCATGCAGCTGATGATGGCGGCGGCGGCAAAGCCCGGCGATGTGCTGATCGGCTCGTCCTTCTCAGGGCGCAATACGGAACTGGTGCGGGCGTTCGAACTTGCCCGCGAAGTCAAGGTGAAGACGATCGCGCTGACCCAGACGGCAAGCCCGGTTGCCAAAGCCGCCGAAATCGTCGTGCCGATCGACCTTCCCGAGGGCAACAATATCTATCGCCCGACCTCGACGCGCATCGCCTACATCGCCACCGTCGATATCCTGTCGAGCCTCGTCGCCTATGCCATTCAGCCGAAGGCGACAACGACGCTTCGGCGCATCAAGCAGCAGCTCGTCATTCACCGGGATGGCGACGACCGGCAATTGCTGGGAGATTGAGGCCCACGAAATTGAGACCCATGAAGGGGAGCGAGAGACAATGACGCAATCGGTAGCCGTCGTGACCGGCGCTGCAGGCGATATCGGTGCGGCGATCGCCGCGCGCCTCGCCGACGACCACGACGTCCTATTGCTCGCCGACATCGATGCCGAGGCGGCCTCCGCCGTGGCTTCGAAGCTCGGGCCGAACGATCGCTTCGTCGCGTTCCAATGCGATGTGACCAGCGAGGCGAGTATTGCCGCACTGGCAGAACGCGCCGCAGAGGCCGGCCTGGTTCGAACCCTCGTCAACAATGCCGGTGCGGCGCGCGCGACCAGCCTGCATGAGACGACACCTGAGATCTGGCGGGCGGATGTTGCGCTCAATCTCGAAGCGGCGTTTTTGTGTTTTCGTGCGTTCGAGCCGGGGCTTAAGACCTCGAAGGGCTCCGTCGTCAACATCGCCTCGGTCAACGGCATGCAAGTCTTCGGGCACCCCGCTTACAGCGCCGCCAAGGCGGGCCTTCTGCACTTCACCCGGCTCGTCGCCGTGGAATACGGCAAGTTCGGCATCCGCTCCAACGCGGTCGCACCCGGCACGGTGAAGACGCAGGCCTGGGAAACACGCGCCGCATCAAACCCGAACGTTTTCGAGGAAGCCCGTCGTTGGTATCCGCTGCAGCGCGTCGTCGATCCCAAGGAGGTCGCCCATGCCGTGGCCTTCCTTGCCAGTCCGCTGGCCGCAGCCATCACCGGCGTCTGCCTGCCTGTCGACTGCGGCCTTACCGCCGGCCAGGCCGAACTCGCGCGAACCTTCACGCAATCCGAACATTACTGAAATCCAGAGGAAGACGAGAGGGAGCAGGTTTCGAAGCCGGCTTGCCTCTGATCGATGACCGCATGAGCCGCCTTTTCCCCGACGTCTTCCGCAATCCCGCGATCCGCGCCTGCATGATCGCCATTTTCACCTTCGGCATGGCGGGGGCGATGACGGCACCCTACCGTTCGATCGTCGGTATCCGCGAACTGGGGTTGAGCGACGGCCTCTATTCCTTCCTGAGTTTCGTCTCGGCGGCGGTGAACGTCGTCATCAGCATCCTGCTCGGCAATCTCGCCGACCGGCTTGGTGAATACCGTTCGACGATGATCGGCGCCTGCC
>Ga0307515_10009937_pt1 | contig 18315 bp, 20 predicted proteins | sample 17_EM_MG_FD_194513 | JGI IMG/M metagenome (GOLD analysis project Ga0307515, IMG submission 194513) | Populus trichocarpa ectomycorrhiza microbial communities from riparian zone in the Pacific Northwest, United States - 17_EM | ecosystem: Host-associated > Plants > Roots > Unclassified | place...
TGTTGAGCAGGGCGGAGTATATTCTATATACTACAGGGTACTCTACTCCTTACCTGAGGGAGGACTTGAGGTGTGAGCTTATGGTGGGAGGAGGAGAGAGAGAAGCGTTTTATCATATTAGTCGCATAGTGACATGTATATATACCATAGACATAATGTGACGGTCACTGCTGTATAGCGTGACTGATGGTGGCTTGGGTGCGCGCACAGACCAAGCAGTGCAGCGCACGGACCATGTTAGCACCATGCGTCTAAACAAACACCGGGTCGCTTATAGCTTTACCCGAGGCGCGGTACCGACTAACGGTCGCGGGTGAACTCGGCCTTCGGCCTTGTTCAACAGTATATGCCCTGGATATGGTTACGATGATGCGGAAAAGACTGACGGCGCAGGCAGTGATAATGTTGACGATCAATCGGACCCAGATGGGGGGCCTGGGTGAGGAAGCCGGGAATTTATGTTAACTTGTGTTAAATAGCCGCATAAGTGCAACGCTGCAGTTGGACGTCGTTGGACCCTTACGATCGATCTCGTAGGATTCGTAATTCTGACATCCTCGTCGTACTCCCTCACGAATCTCCCCTCACCCGCAAATGGACTCATAGGACTCAGCGCATCCTCACACGCCTGAATAAGCCTCGTAGAATCTGATTACAAATTGCGCCCAGCGTTGGGAGATTCTGGCCAGATTTTAAGGCCTTTGTAAGGCTTTGTAAGCAGGTGGCCGTGTCGTAAGGGGTAAAAGGTTTCCCACATTTTCCCGATGGCCCGGGTCGGAGTCTTTGCCGCCTTCGAACTTGTTCGCTGACATGCTCGAAGGTCGTATTTCCGGGTCACCGCACCTCGTCTGGCGGTAACGTCGCCTCAATGTCACTATTTCTTCGGGTCAGCCATATACTGTGACCTGTGAACCTTTGACCTCGAGAGACACTCGTCGCGACTCAAGTCAGTCGGAAGTCGCGGGGGTGTCGGGTGGATCGAAGTAAAACACATGAGAGAACTGTTTTAAAGCGTCCTGTCTTTCTCTCTATCTAATACAGGGTCTTTTATATACGGTCTAGATAATTAGTAATTGAAAGGTTAAACAGTTTAGTACCTATGGTCTGGCCGTTGCGACTCCCGGGTTCATGCCCACGTCTACATGACCCGCCCCAGATGATATACAGTTTATCCACCCCATCTATAGAATGAAGAGGCATAGCGTGTGCGAATCATCGCATATATACCCGGGAAGAGTGGCCACAATTGGCGTACAAAGGGATACATCATGAGCCCCACCGGCGACCGATATAGCAAGGGAAACCTCACGAACCTCTTGTACGGGATGATTTTCTGTTTCGGCAGTCTCCCAGCATCACTAGCACGCCAGCCACCTTCACAGGGGCAGCCTTCGCTATCACCAGTTCCTACGCCGCCTTGATCAAATCCCAGCCGGACGTTGGAAAGGACGTGAGTGACGACTCGGCATGGATTAAACCCTTTCCTGACATCAACTATGCCGGCAAGGTCACCAGCGAGGGTCCATGGAAGCTACTCGAGGCCACGAGGAGATATTGAAGAAAGAAGACGAGCACGAGAACGCGAATATCATTGTGAAAAGATTGGACACACGAAAGCGTAATTCGCATCTGATTCGGTGTACACCTTACTGCTGGATGAGGGACTTGTGGGTAGAAAGTTGTATTGGAATCCTTAGTGACTCACCGCGTAAAAGAGTACTGTAGGTCCAACCGAAGTTCATGATCCACCAGGGGTGATGTCGTCGTCTTCGGAGGGGCTGGCTTCGTAGCCCGCCCAAATGACCTCGGAACAACTCGGACAGGCTATCAAGTGCACGCCTTTCTCCATATCCTCCTCTTCAATGGTATACCATCCACCGCACCGACAGTTGTATGCCCAGACCCGACCGAGATCCTCAAAGTCTTCAAGCGAGACGATATCAGCTGGTCGACCCGTTGGCAATGTGGGATCAGGGCGGGAAGAGAGTTCGGAATCATATTTCACCCGAGATTCTGGGGTAAACAAGGTAACAAAAGCCTCTTTGAGTAGGCCGATGTCGCTTTCCGTCGGAGTTGAACCTCCCTTGGACGTGTCCGATTTGTCGGGGTGACGAGAAAGAAGAAGTCGACGGTACGATGCCTTGATCTCTGTTGGGGATGCGGTTTGAGGGACTTGGAGTAGTTTGTAGTGATTTCGCCCAGGCGGGTCGGTCGTGGACATGGGAGGAGCAGCGCGCGGGGTCACGGTTCCAGAACGGGAGAACAGAACTCACACGATCTCCTTGTCATCACAACCCACCCATGCTACCACCACCGACGACGTGGCGGGGGAACGGACGGACCGCAAATCTCCCCAACAAACGAACCAGTGACCGAGTAAGCGGAATACTACTCATCCTGGTCCTTCATCCTCGTCTGTCTTCTCCTCATCCTTTCCCTCTGGACGTCGTGTTACCTCCAAATCAAACGCATTTATGTGGCTCATGAAACTCTCGTGTTGATATTCGCCGGGGTATTCGTCGGGCTTACCGTTAGGCGACACCACAAAACGTGATCAAAGAGGTGTTGGTACGCGGGCTGTTTCTCAGTCTATTCCGTTCAGTTAACCTCCCAACCCCAGACGTTCATTGTTATGAGTTATTGACCATACGGTAGACGCTTACCGCACAGGACAACATTCTCATTTACTTCCGGTCCATGCTCGGTTTTGAGTTGTTCGATCTGTCTCCTGGATCGTCTCGTTTTTGGCTCTACCCTATTGCCACAGATCCGGCCTCCATCCTCGCCATCCTCAACCAAGGCAAGGTCGATCCGAAGCTCTACACCATCATTGTTTGTGAAAGTTCGCTTAACGATGTCGCCAGTAACATCATGTTCAAGTAAGTGCCTCTCGTAAACCTGGTGAAGATGTCCCATAGATGTAACTTTAATCTACACAGGACTTTAACCAAGTTGGATAGATCCGAGACCCACGCATTCTCCATTTTCCATGGTACCGGTATCTTCTCGGCTACATTTGGCGTCTCTATGGTTCTTGGGGCCGCTCCCGGCCTCGGAGCCCCCCCCCTCAAGTATTCGTCACTCAACCACCACCCACACACCTTGGCGCGTCTCGTGGCATTTAGCCGCATATACCGGTTATTTACTCTCGAATGGTCCGGCATCGTCTCTCTCCTGTTTTGCGGAACCGCCCTCAAGCATTACGCCTACTACACCAAGTCTTAAAGGACTCAGCGCACAACAAAATACATCTATTCCACCGCCACCCAGCCCACAGAAAATCTTATCCTCACCTACCTCGACCTCTCGCTCTTCACGAGCGCACCTTCCTCGGAACCGATGATGCACCACGTGAACCGCCGTGACGACGGTAGCTATGACTTTTATGCGATGCGCCGATGGTTCCTCATCCCGCGTTCATACCAGATGTTGTTGTTTTGGGTGGGTTGAGAGGAGCGTCCGACGTTGCGCTTGCAGTAGGACCCCCTCAATATAACATCATGCCCCCCGGAATGCGGACCGGAGTAGAACCCGAAGCTGCGAGCTCCACCAATGGAGAGTTCGGTTCGCTTACCGCGTGGTATGACAGGGACAGCAGGAAGAACTCGAGGGACAGACGCTCCTCCGAAGGGTTTCTATTCACCGCAACGGAGAGTGGGCGTATGCAGGATCGGGTTACACTGCGGAAACGGACCACGGACTATAACCACCAATTACCGGAACTCCAGGTGAGGCTCGGAACATCTTCCCTGCAGCCTCCTCGGGTTCGTACGATTCGGATAGCGAGGTCTTTCCGATGGCTACAACCAACAACTGATCTGGGAACGATCAAAACGCGAACGGCTTGAATGCGAATTCGAATTCGAACTCGATCGGTCCGTCGAGAGGGTGTGGAGGAAATGGGAATGGTGGTGGGGAGAGAAGTGTTCCAGCGGTCCGACGAGGTGGACATCTTACCCCTATTCTCCAACGCCACCACCAGTCGGAGGGCTCGAAGGAGTCAAAAATCCGGGATGGGAAGTCCGTTCGCAAATTACCCGACTCGTGGATTCTGACGGTGAAGGAGAGGAGGTTGATCTTGGTGGAGCAGGGACTGTGGCGGGTTGTAGAACCCGGGCCCTCCCCCTCATCTTTCTACCTCCTTTCGAAGTTGGGTCTTGATGTTGTAGCGATGGCCCTGTAGCTTACCTGGCGCGACAGTCCCACTCGAAGCTTGACAAATACAGGGAAGTGAGAACGTTACGGCGAGAGGGAGGTTTCGTATACTGCGCAGCTCATTTCCCAATGATCCGCTCGATCTCTAAATGCTTCCGCGTGATTTTCTGGCGTGTATCGAACGGCGCGGAATCTTCCCAAGGTTACATGGGCGCAATGAAAGGTAGGGAGTGGACGGGGTCATGGGATACGTCTGATTGTCGGCGAGTAGACGTGCGGTTCTAGACATGAAAATAAAAGTCAGCATGATTCCCTTGTGAATCGCAGGTAGCGGATGAAATCTCTTCAACGCCAATTTTGCAACGCGCCGCGACCTTGAACAACACTCCATTTCTTCGTCAATCCCACCATCATCTAAAACCTCAAGGACATGAGATCTCGGTGTCTTCACTCGGTCCCTCACGGCCACAATAATTCGTATTGATTCATATTGGCGCTCGCTCTGACGCTGTCACGGGGGGTGCAAACAAACGCCTCGTGGTTTCGTGCGGACTGCCTCTTTCATTCCTCCCTTGAGATCGCATCTCACAATCAGTGAGAAACCCATGTCTATCTCCTCTCAAGGGCCTTCAAGTTCGAGTGAGCATGCTCGATTATACCGGGGTTCAACACTCTGACAATCCCAGGGAACGCGCAGAGGGTAACGAGCGGTGTTAAGATCCTTCTGGACATCGCGAAGGAGTCATCGGATGCGTTTCCACCGCTCAAGTCCGCTCTGGGATGTGTCAATGCGCTCATCAAACATTACGAGGTACGACTGTACCGGATCGCTTCGACTTGTTGTTGATGTGCTCTTAGGAATACAAGAACGTCAGGGAAAGGGCTGAACAACTCGCCCTGCGGTTGACGAAGCTGAATAACCTCACGACCGTCACGATCGACATCGACCCTGAGGAGCAGAAGCGGCGTGAGGAACTCTCCAGGTGAATTCCACCGCGCTCCCTGTAACCCGCTCTAATCCCGGGTTTAGCTCCTTGGATAAAATCAGAACACGAGCTCAGGTTATATCAGGGAAGGAGGAGAAGGAAAAGGACAAAACGGGAGGATTTCTCGACAAGGCGAAGGAAAAGACGACAGAACTTCTTGACAAAGCGAAGGAAAGGACGGCAGGGTTCCTTGACAAGGGAAAGCTCTCTCAAGAAGTGGTTGACCTTATCGAGAAACTTCGGGATGCAATCGTGTACTATCAGGTGAGCGGAGACCATGCGGTGTAAACCAGAGCTAACGCTTATGGAACAGCTCTCACAACAACAATCGATATATAACCAGATGGGAAAACTGCCCGTAAGGCCCCTCATCACTCATGTCCCGGACCCCAATGTTGACGAAGCACCCCGCCCCACAAGTCATTCTTTGACAAGCTCCTGACTCTACACAAGGTACGATCACACGTGTCCATCGGGATGTCCGTCTGATGCGTCCCCAGAAATCACCGATGACAAAGGGAAAGATCGAAGCCGCTTTTGCACGGTTGGATAAGCTCGTCTCAGGGAAGAGCAGCGAGGATCCGGTCAACACGCAGGACTCGAAGCGACGGGTGAACATGTTCATGTCGGTGATTTCGGCCCTCCTAAATTAATACTGTACTGACTCCTTTCTAGCACCCTCGAAAAAATCAAGCACAAGCTTCAAGGGGTACTGGATCGCGTCGAGGCTGTGGATTACACCGAAAACGACGAGGATGTTCGAATTGTGTCTGAACTCATGGACGATATCCGAGACGCTGTCATTGATTACCAGGTCAGTGGTGATCCCAAACGGTTTATACGGGCGTCCTCATTCACGCAATTGGTCTAGACGGCACACCAACAAGCCATATACGATCAGAATCTCAAACAAATTGTGAGTCGTCAAATGGATGCATGTGGACACCGGAGATTAACACAATAAATCTTCACAGAATTCCGGTTAGATTACTCCCGCTCTTAATCGACGTTCGCTCATTGTTTGCGAACAGCCGAGCTGGGTGTATTGAACAATATCCAACGCGCACGCGGGGCAGGGCACAAACGCTGGGGACGCCGTGGCTGCCTTAAAAGGACACGAGTGGCCCTCCTGGACGAAATAGAGCAATGGGCCGAGGACCCGGGTCGACTTCCCATCTTCTGGCTGAATGGGCTCGCCGGAACAGGGAAGTCCACGATTGCCAAAACGGTTGCGGAACGGTGTCTTGCAAACGAAACGTTGGGAGCGTCCTTCTTCTTTTGTTCGAGCGATGTCGCCTCGAGGAAAGGTGGCGGCCCCTTGAAGAACCACGATAATCCCTGTGTCCTTTTTCCGACTCTTGCTTTCCAACTCGCGCACAAATACCCCAAGGTTCGGTCAACCCTCGTTCCCTATCTCCAGTCCGACCCAGACATCGCCGATGAGTCACCGAAGAGCCAGGCGGAGGAATTAATGATCAAGCCACTCCAGGCCGCAGGCGTTGCGACGGTCATCGTCATCGACGCTTTGGATGAATGTAACGACACGAAGTCATCGTCTGAGATCCTCTCAGCGTTGGAGAGGATCGTCAGTGAGGTACCCAACGTCAAGTTCTTCATCACTAGCCGACCAGAGCCCGATATAAAATGTGGTTTTGGTCGCCTAACGGACATCACTGAAGCCTTTGCCCTTCGTGACACCGCGCCGCCTCGGAACAACAACGATATTCGAGTTTTCCTCGAGCACGAACTATCTGAGCTCGCCACCCACAGGAAACAGAAAAACTGGCCGACGGCGGAGCAGTTGGATCGGCTGTGTGATAGGGCGGGCGGTCACTTTGCATACGCCGTCGCAACTGTAAAGTTCTTGGGCCAAACGCCCAGACTGCCCAGCAAACGATATACCGAAACCATTGAGCGCTCTCCGCACGACACGACCCACGAGGGAAAAGTGGAGGGAGTCCATGGGGGATTGAGTCTCGATTCCTTGTGCACCTCCATTTTACGGGCGTCTTTCCCAAACACCGAATACGACGCTACGCTGCGTTCTGTGCTTGCTGCCGCCTTATTCGCTCCCTCGCTTTCACCATCTGCGATCCCTGGGACGGTTCGTGCGCAGACCGGAGAGGACCTGGACGTGGACGAGGTTATGGAATTCCTCAAGTTGATCTACTCGCTCTTGGACCTCCACGAGGACCCCGATCGTCCGGTCCTCCCGTTCCACAAACTCCTTCCCGACTGCCTTACCAATCCCGACCGTTGTACTGATACACGGTTCCTCGTCCCCGGTTGTACCATCAATGCCAGTTTGTGACTCCATGTAACAATCAAGTACGTCTAGTCGAAGCGGCCCGTTGGTGTCCATATCCTATGTGTGTATTCGTTGGCGATAGCCGCATACTACTGGTCTCGCAACCAGTTTAACGGTTCCTCACAAACCGTCAAGCTTGTATTCCTCCTTAGTTCTCTCACGACCTCTGCTCCCCCAAGCGCGTCTCTCATTTCCGATGTAGGCTTTATTTCCGCTTGTTGTTTCTTCGAGTTACCATTTGATCAACCGAGTTACATAATCAATGATATATTCCACCCCATGTCTGAATTTCACTACGGTGGCCAACCACCGACACAAAGGTGAAGGTTACGGGTCTTGACTTCGCCGATTACAACCCTTTCTGGATGCCAGACCCATCGCAAATACAGGGGAGAATGTAGTCGGTAACATTAATTAAAATACGTCCTTGGGAGAGAAAGCATCCGTCCTGAAAATCGAGACCCTTCCGATAATCCCTGCTGTGGTAGCTCCCACATTCCAACGCATCTCTTACACTCGGGTTTGCCCTCCAAAGACCCGTGGTGTAATGTGTAATCACACCGATGGCTTTGTGGAAAGCAGACGTTCGGCAGTGTTGAGGAGTTGCTCGTCTTTTACCACCTGATTTGGAGTACGTAAGTATTGGGGGACATTATAGAGTGAACCGAAGCGCACCTCGCGGAGCCAAGAGATGGTTTTGTCCCGGGCGGGCACAACGACCGTCGTGGCTCCTAAGATATCAAGCGCTTCCAACCATGCCCCAATTTTTTCTTCCAGAAAGCAGCGTAGAGTGGGAATAAGATCGGTGATATCGTCCCTAACCTGTGCGAGGTGGATGTACCAGGATGTACAGGCATACTTGAGTGAATCCATAGTGTGGTGTTGGGGTGAGGGGCTGTCCTCCAATGTCTCGTTCATTAGCTTGAGACAGCAAAGGGCGATTTCGGAATGGAATTTCCTGGGGGAGATGTAGAACCTCTCGTCTACACAACGGTTTGGACAAGTTAGGAAATCAGAAAGCAGCTTGTGAAACTGGCGGACAGGCTGGTCGGGGTCTTCGTGGAGTCTCAGGAGCGATTGTATTGACCCGAGGATGGACTCGACTTCTTCGACCTCCAGGCAGATGAGGTCGGCAATTGCAGATGGTGGGAGAGGGCGGGTCACTAGGACCACAGTAGCGAGCACCGAACGTACAATTACATCATCTTGAGCGTCGTTGTTTCTGAAAGATGCCCGGAGAATGGAGGTGCACAAGGAATCGAGACTCAACCCCCGATGGACTCCCTCCACTGTTCCCTCGTGGGCCGTGTCATCTGGGGAATGCGCAATGATGGTGTATTGTTCGTTGGGTGACGTATGGTTGTGGCCCAAGAACTTGACAGTTGCAACGGCGAACACAAAAAGACCAGCCGCCCTGTTGCACAGCAGATCCAACTGCGCAGTCGTCGGCCAGTTGTCCAGTCCATTCTGGGAGGCGAACCCAGATAGCTCGTGCTCGAGGAAAACTCGAATATCGTTGTTGACCAGGTCTGGTGCGGTGTCGTGAAGGGTAAAGATATCGGCTAGGCCATTGAGGAGCGGAAGATGGAAACTTGCTAGAATGTGGGGTTTGGGTCGACTGGTCACGAGGAACTTGACCTCCGGAATCTCCTCAGTCCAATATTCCACGGCTGAGAGAATGGCAGATTGTAACGTGTCATCTACCCACTCATCCAACGCGTCAATGACGATGACGGTTGGGACATCCGCTGACTTCAGTGGATTGACGATCAAATTCTCCATCTGGTCGGGGGGTGACTCGTACACAACATCCGGATTGGAATGGAGAAGGGAAACGAGAATCGACCGAACCTTGGGGTGTTTCTGTGCGAGTTGGATAGCGAGGGCAGGGAAGATAAGGTCGAGATTTCCGTGGTCATTGGCGTCGTGTGAACAAAAGAAAGATGACACTAGTTGACCATGCGCATCACACCATTCCACGACCGTCTGCGCGATTGCGGACTTCCCTGTCCCGGCGGGTCCGTTCAGCCAGAAGATGGGTGGCCTGTTGAAGTCTTTGACCCACGACTCGATCGCTTCCAAGACGGTCTCTTGCGTGGCCCAGAGGCAGCCCCGCAAATCACCATGTTGGTACCCACCCCGTCGAGTGCGGAGACAGATGTCCAGCGCCAAGAATTCAACTGCCGGGCCATGAGTGTGCGACAGTCGAAAGTGGAAACACGACTGACCTGGATTGATAATCACCCTCCTAGATACAATGCTCCTCTCTCGTCGCGCAGTTGCGGTGTGTGTCCCACCTGTGGAGTTGTCTGGATGTAACAACTCGATCCCCTCTGAGCCCCAACTCAGGATTGAGGTCCCGACGGGTGAGAAGGCAAGCCCCGTGGATGGCAATTGGGGTCTGAGGTTATTCCGAGGTATGTAACCGGCAGATGCCTTCTCCCAAACACAAATTTCGTTCCCCAGTGTTTCACACACGAAGAAGCGCCCGTCGGGAGAGAAGCGTCCTGGTGGTACGTAGAGTGGACAAGCTACTGTGGTCCGGAATAGGGTTTTTGAGTCTTGAACATCGAGTATAACAACATCCGTCTCGGTGACAAATGATGCATGGTAGGAGGCTGGGGAGAAGGAAAATTTCCCGTCATGAGGTGGCAGAGGGAACGATGCGACCAAGGGTAGCGAGTATTTTGAATCTGGCTGGAGCTTGCGGATACCAATCGTGAGTTGCCCATCAGCCCGAAAGCTTTTGGCGAACCGGATTGATCCGTCATGGGCCCAGTAAACACCTAATTGATGGTTGCATGATGATGCGAGTTCACCCTCGTATAGCTGCGTGTTCCCAAGCCCATAGTACGTGCGGAAGCCCCCTCGCATGACAAGCGTGATCGTCCCTTGGATCCCAGAGAACGCGATCTCGCTGATGTCATCGGTGTCAATATCGTTGACGACGGCACCTGTCTGGGTATCCCAAATACGCATGGTACCGGGGCTTGGTATAGACCATCCGTATCCCTGTCTGACTCTGGGTACGGAGGTGAGTATGGGTATGGATATGGGAGGAACCTGACGGAATGGGTTCCCTCACCTGTGGTAGGTACAGGCCAGCATGCACCCATCAGATGAAAAGGCAAGCGAATGGGGAGCGACCAACATCCCAGGGGGACTGTTGGGGGGTTCGAGGATCGACCGACTCAGAAGGGTGCTCGAGTTCCGGATTTCTACCCTATCCACCCAACCGATCGCAATGAGCTGGTCGCATGGTGACCAAACTGCACAGTTAACTTCAATCGTAACTCCAGCACCTGCTGTGCACGAGCCCCATGAGACAGGGATGTTGGTCACAACCTTTGACTCGGGGAAGCCGATGTATTGTCCGTACAGTTTCCGAACCACCGACGACTGGGGGGCAAACACGAGGACGGCCTGATAGAGATAGGGTGCGGACTGGCTGATGACCTCGAAGAATTCGGTCACGAAGCAGAGGAAGTCAGTGGCGGTGTCGAGGAGTGTGTCAACGTCAGCGGACGTCTGAACCTGACTTCGAGTTAACACTGAGACTCCTAGGAATCAAACTATCGATCTGGTCGCACCTCATTCAGCCATTTTATAGTCGTATTCAGTGCACAGATGGCGTCATTTACAGCGCCAAGGACACTTAATACCTCCAACCAGAAGAGGAACTTCTGTTCCAGGAAACGGCGTAGGGCAGGAATGGTTATATCGGCAATCCCGTACTTCGTCGCAATAAGGTGTTTGTGCCACGATCTGCATGCATACTCCAGAGCCCCACGGATTCCGCTCCCTTCGATCCTCTTCGACAAATCATCCACTTCAGAATTGAGGATGTAGTCAGGAATGGAGCACATGTTTTTCTCCAGAGACTCATCCATAAGTTTGAGGCAGAGCAGGACAAGTTCGAGGTGATGATAATCGGGGGAGATGTAAAACCGTAGGTCGGTGCAGCGGGTGCGGTCTGTGATGAAGTCGGCGAAGGACTTGTGAAAGAGTTGAACAGGGTGGTCGAGATCTTCAGGCAGTGCCACTAGTGATTGGATTGACCCAAGGAGCGACAGGACAAAGTCGCGGTCAATACGCACCAACGCAGAGATCGCGGATGGTGAGAGGGGATTCATAACTAGGACGAGAGCGCTTAGAACGGAACGGGCCATAGCATTATCCTCAGCGTCGTTCTCAAGGAAGGTTGCCCTGAGGGCCGAACTGTAGAAGGAGTCGAAGCCGGCGTGGAATATCATATTCCCCCTCCCTTCATGTACCGTATTCTCCGGAGACTCCATGATGATGCCAAGTTGGTACTGGGGCGGTAGGAACATGTGCCTGAGAAATGTGACTGTTGCAACAGCGAATAGGAAAAAACCGGTCGCCCTTCGACACAACAAGTCGAGCTGTCCACCTGTCGGCCAATCCCCAGGTCGGCGTGGGAGAACAGATAACTCGTACTTGAAAAAGCGACGGATGTCATCATCTACTGTTCGACGTTCTACCTCGTGAAGGACGAAGACATCCGTTGCATCCTTCAGCAGCGGACCACGGAACCCGTTCGTAATGTGCGTCTCCGGCCGGCTGGTGATGAGGAATTTGACTCCGGGAATCTCTGAAACCCACCGACCCAACACGAGGAGGATGGCAGATTCCGGATCTTCGTCCTTGCACTCATCGAGGGCGTCGACAACAATCACGGTCAAAACATCTGCAGACTGGAGTGGTTCGACAAGGAGGTGTTGCATCTGATCCCAAAGCGAACCACGGACAATGCGGGGATTGGATTGGAGGAGAGGGATAAGCGCTGACCGGAAGTCTGGGTACTTTAGGGCAAGCTGAAGCGCCAGTGTGGGGAAGATGAGTTTGAGGTTGCTACGGTCCTCGGAATCTCTTGAGCAGAAGAACGACGCTCCAAGGCGGCCGTCGGTGAAGACCCGTTCAGCGATGGTTTGGGCGATGGTGGTTTTCCCCGTCCCGGCGAGTCCGTTGAGCCAGAAGACCGGAGACATGCCGAAGTCCTCGGTCCAGCGCTCGATCTCGTTTAACACGCTCTCCCTCGTTCCCTCGAGACACCCGGTCCGATCCCTGCGTCGATATACTGCCCCGGAAGCATGACGAAATCTACTCAGAACCAACTTGTCGACTTTGAAATATGCAGGTTAGCCTACTTCAATTTTCCAAGGGAGTCTAACCTTGATCCTGTTGAACTGTTAGACGTGTTCGCACGTATTTGTTTTGGCAACTCACAATCAGTTTGAGAGCCTGGTCGCAGGTGGCCTGTTGATGCACCATCTACACCGGTTTTGCCTGAATGAGGCCCGTAGTCACAATTTGAGAATACCACTGACCTGGTAATCGGTGACTGCGCCTCGAATATCATCCATGAGTTCGGATACAACGTGGATGTCCTCGTCGTTTTCTATGTAACCCGCGGCCTCGACGCGACCAAGTACTCCTTGAAGCCCGCACTTGATCCGATTGAGGGCGCTGGAAAGGAGTTGGTACAGGATCAAACGAAGGGAACAAAAATAACCGACGTTAACAGGCCCCCACGTCGTATGGATTCCCGTGAACCGGCTGTATCCTCATTGAACTCCAAATACCCTAAGCCGAGTCGATCCAGTCGCGCAGCAACGGTCTCTATTTTTTCCTTTGCCATTGGTGATTTCTACCGGCGCGTTAGGCGGGCATTCGATAGATACGTATGACCGTACCTTGTGCAGTTTCAGGAGCGTGTCGAGGGAGGACTTGTAGAACCGGGTGCTTCGTCAGCTCTGGGCTCGAGGAATCAATGAGCAGTCTTACAGTCAGTGTGTTGATTTGGTTGTATATTGACCGTTCCTGTGATATTCGTTCCACTCGCTCTAAGCTGATTTGGGCCGCGCGGTTCGCCTGATAGGACACGATTGCGTTCCAGAGCTTCTCAATGAGGCTGACCACTTCTTGAGTATCTTTCGCCTTGTCGGGGAACTCTCCGGTATTTTCCTTCTTAAGGAAGGCCCGCGACCACTTTCTGATTTCCTCCAAGGAGCTAACACGAGATTAGAGCGGGTGACGGAGTGAGAGCGGCAGAGTTCACCTGAATAGTTCTTCGCGTCGCCACCTCTCCTTAGGATCAACGCCATCCACAACATCCACGAAGCTATCTTTCAGCTTTGTCAGGCATGGGACGAGTTGTTCGGCCTTCTCGTTGACATCTTCGTATCCCTGGGAACACATCAGTAGCAAGTAGAAGTGGTATGGAATGACCGTACTTGATAATGTTTGATAAGGGCATTGACACCGCCCAGAGCTGACCTGAAGGGGACGGGATGGTTCAACAACTTCAACTCCATCTCAATGTCCAAAAGCATCTCAACACCACTCTTTACACCACCCCCACCATCACTCTCAGCACCACTCTCATCATCACTCTCATCATCGCTCCAAAAATCACTCTCAGCATCGCTCCAACGACGACGACTCACTTCCCCCCACGCGTACTCTGTAGATTGTCAGAGTGTTGAAACCAGGGAGTGATCTGGCATGCTCACTCGAGCTCGAAGCTTCTTGGGGGAAGGCAGACATGGGTTTCTTGCCGATCGTGGGACGCGATCTCGAGGGGAGAAGGAAAAGGTTGTCCGCGAGAAGGGGGCCGAGGCCGTGGAGTTTTTGTTTCAATGTACGTACCGCTTCCCGTGACACGTCAAAGCGAGCGCTAGCACGAATCAATGGTGATTATCGCAAACAGAATGTCAGCTTAGGCCGAGAAAATACGTAGGGAGACTTCATGCTCGCAAGGTTGGGACGTTGCGCGAAACAGTGGGATTAAATGATGAAGGTACTGAAGAGGTGGGCATGGCTGCCGTGGGACGCTCCGGCCAGAGTCTTTGCCGCCTTCGACCTTGTTCACTTACATGCTCGAAGGTCGTATTTTCCGGGTCACCCACGTTTATTCGTTTGACGATGTCATCGCCTCAATGTCATTGATTCTTTAGGTCAACCACATCCTGTGACCCATCCCAGATGATGTACGGTTTACCCCACCCTATAACATGAAGCGGCATAACGCATACGAATGGTTACACATACACCAAAGAAGAGTGGCCACCGAAGGATCATCGAAAAGATCAGGTCATCAATTTAGTCGACGACGAGCTGACGTATAGAGGGATATATCATGAGCCCCACCGGCGACCGATGCAGCAAGGGAATCCTCACGAACCGCTTGCAGGGGATGATTGTCGGTTTCGGCAGGCTCCCGGCATCACGTCAGCCACAGGCTTTTGTCGTTGGTGGTGCCAGGAGTTTATCGCCACCTTCACAGGGGTCGTCTTCGCTATCGCCAGCCTTGATCAAATTCCAGCCGGACGTTGGAAAGGACGCGAGTGATGACCCGGTATGGATGAAGTGCTTTCCGGGCACCAGCGGCGCCGGCAAGGTCATTGGCAAGGGACCATGTATGCCACCCGAGGGCCACGAGGAGATATTGAAGAAAAAGACCAGCACGAGAACACGAATGTTGAGTGACTGAGTGACTTTCCATGGCCTAGATATAATATTTTCTAAATTCATAATGGGTGCCAGTCACCACGAATTGTATTGTTTCGAGCCCCAGACGACGTCGGGGTCCTGACAGTTCCCTTTTCTGGCCAGGATATTCGAGGTTAGACGTTCTAAAGGGCGACGGAAAGTCACTCAGTCACTCATTTTTGTGAAAAGGATTAAACACGCAAAAGCGGAATTCACATCAGATTCGGCGTACACCTTACTGCTGGATGACAGGCTTGTGGTAGAAAGCTGTACTGCAATCCGACTCGCCGCATTAAAAGGGTGCTCCAGACCCAACTAAAGTTCACGACCTACCAGGGGCGGTGTCGTCACCCTCGGAGGGGCTGGCTTCGTAGCCAACCCAAATGACCTCGGAACAACTTGGACAGGCTATCAAGTGTACGCCTTTCTCCATATCCCCCTCTTCAATGGTATACCATCCACCGCACCGACAGTTGTACGCCCAGACCCGACCGAGATCCTCAAAGTCTTCAAACGAGATGATATCAGCTGGCCGGCCCCTTGACAACGTGGAATCAGGGTGGGAGGAGAGTTCAGAATCGTATTTCACCCGAGATTCTGGGGTAAACAAGGTAACAAAAGCCTCTTTGAGTAGGCCGATGTCGCTTTCCGTCGGAGTTGAACCTCCCTTGGACGTGTCCGATTTGTCGGGGTGACGAGAAAGAAGAAGTCGACGGTACGATGCCTTGATCTCTGTTGGGGATGCGGTATGAGGTACTTGGAGTAGTTCGTAGTGATTTTGCCCAGGCGGGTTGGTTGTGGACATGGGAGGAGCAGTCGCAGTGCGGGGTCACGGTTCCAGGACGGGAGGACGTCGCTGGTGGCCAAAAGTCTAAAACCACTGTGGCGTGCCGAAGTGGGCCGAGATGAAGGCTCGGCGAACGTTCACACGATCTGTCCGCCTCCTTGTTACAACGGCGCACTGGGGGAACAGAATCGCAAGTCTTCTCAACACTCGCCCGCGTGCTGGAAATTTTCTGCTCCAACAGACAAGCCAGTGGCTGAAGACGAGGGGTGCCTCTCGTCCTGGTCTCTCTTCCTCGTTTGACTTTTTCTCATCCTTTCTCCCTGGACGTCACATTACCCCCGAATCAAACGCGTTCATGTGACCCATGTGACTTTCATATCAGCATTCGCCAAGATACTTGTCGGGCTGACCGTTAGGCTGACGCCAGGAATCACCATCACGGGGAGATGTTGGTACGTGAACCGTCTCTTAGCCTATTTCGTTCGGCTTACCTCCCAACTCCAGACATTCGTTATTATGAGCTATTGACAATACGAAAGACGCTTACCACACAGAACAAGGTTCTCTAGATTCGGTCCATGCCCGGTTTTGAGTCACTCGATCTGTCCTGGAGCGTCTCGTTTTTGGCTCTACTCTATCTGCCACAGATCCGGCCACCATATCCTTAACCAAGACAAGGCCGATACGGAGCTCTACACCATTATCTTTTGTGAAAGTTCGCTCAACGATGCCATCAGTACCGTCATATACAAGTAAGCGCCTCTCGCAAACCTACAGGAGAGGTCCCACAGATGTGAACGATGCACACAGGGCTTTGGCCAAGTTTCGTAGATCCTAGATCCACGCATTTTCCATCTTCCATGGTACTGGTATTCTATCGGCTACATTTGGCGTCTCCGTGGCCCCCAGAGTCGTCTTCAGCCTCTGCGTCCCCCCCCCCCCCAAGCACCCGTCATTCAACCACCACCAACACACTGATGCTGCGCCCAATTGCGCTTAGCCGCATATGCCACTCATCTCCTCTCGAATAGTCCGACATCGTCTCTCTCCCCGATGACTGAAGGTATATGGTATTGTATGGTATCCACACGATGGCATCTGACGCCGGAATATGGAACTACTTCTCTTCAACCCCGGCAGTTGCTAGCTCAATCGCTTCAAACAGAAGAGCTTTCACCTCCGCAAATCCTTCCCCCATACCATGTTCCAATGATTTCTCCACTGTCGTGATAAACAACTTCACCGAACCCGTTGGGTCATCAACTTCTGGCTCATTGGGGACGGGCCCTTCTTGGAACTTTGGTGTACCCTTGAACGTTTCTCGGATGTTTTGCGAAAGAGAGGCACAAAACCCCGTTCCGAGGGTGCTAATCTGTCTCGCAAGAAGCTACACTGCACCCTGTCCTCGGAAACCATGTACACAACGAGCCACCGCCCTCATCATCCGTCTTTCCAATGTTCGAGACCCTCACGATCTTCCGCAGGGCGTTTTAAACTCACTGCCAAAACGATAGATGGGGGTGCGATCAACGCTGCTTCGCAAGTGTTCATCAATTTGGGTTGGACGTCAACAGGACACGTTACGAAAAGGTATTATTCAGTGCGAACCGCCTTCTGGCACATCGAGTAGAACGGCATTTCTTGGTGGAGAATCCGCGCCACCGGGCCTGGCGCGAGTTCTTACCGATGTTGAGCGGTACTCTCCCCACCGACCCGACCCCTTCATCGTTCTTCTCCTCGATGCTGGTGCGGGTAATGTCCGATACTGTCCTTCCTTCGAGGAAGTCCGTCGATTGAAAATTCCTGCCTCGTTGACAACCATGAGCCCCCGATGAATCTGACCCACCAATCGCCGACCTCCCATCTCTCGGGGACTTCACCCCAATCGGATCTGGAGCTATCTCCAATTTTACCCATGGATATTCCCGCATTTGCAAGCGTAACTCTCGGCATCCTGCACATCAGTGACAAAGTAAAGGCCGGAGGCTTTTACGACCTATCCTCGTCACCCGGGCTTGGTACGCCCTCGATGAAGCCTTTGCAGACCCTCTTCGAGAGACGGTGACGGCGTCCAGAAGGGCCAATCCTTGCGACTACCAGGCGGAGTTTGTGGAACTCCACCTCGGACATTCCCACGCCGGATGTCGCGCCTTCCTACCGCCTCCCATCAAACACGTCGAAAATGCCCTTCATACCACCTGGCGGCCCGTGTAGTTGATGAGCCATGCTGGGCGTTGTGTCTGTAGAGAGCAAAAGCTACGTCGCTTGACGTAGCCTATGTTTTGTTGCGCGGACGGGTCGAACTGTTCTCGCTATCCGGGCATCAACTCCTCGTACGTGTAAACTCGGATGAGATGCTTCCGGAAGTTCCGAATGTTCCGAACTCGGCCTTGCGACTTCCTCGTGTTCGAATCCTCTACTCTCGAACGCCGGCCGTCTCCCTCACGTTCGAAGCTTTCCTCGATAAGCAAACGACCCTTGTCCCCCAAGCCTTGCACGACTACCTGCGGTCCCCATCACTTCCGAACCTCGTTCCCTTTCCCTTTTCCGAAAACGCGCAAGATAGG
>Ga0307515_10009938_pt1 | contig 18315 bp, 19 predicted proteins | sample 17_EM_MG_FD_194513 | JGI IMG/M metagenome (GOLD analysis project Ga0307515, IMG submission 194513) | Populus trichocarpa ectomycorrhiza microbial communities from riparian zone in the Pacific Northwest, United States - 17_EM | ecosystem: Host-associated > Plants > Roots > Unclassified | place...
GGTCTGCAAAGGTAGTAAACCTTTTTACTTTTCCAAAACTTATTTTTTCTTTTTTTTATCTCTCGATCTCTAAAGAATCTCTTCCGTTTTGTCTGCCTAACCCTCTCTCTTTTCTCCCTCCGTGGCGGGGTGCAAAAGTAGTAAACTTTTTCGCTTTCCGAAATTTTATCTGAAGTTTTTTTGAACCTTCGTTTTATTCTCTCTCACCCATCCCCGCTTCAAAAAAAACCTTCAGTAACCTTTCTAAGAACAATCCCGCTTCCTTATTTGCGGGCTGCAAAGGTAGATACTTTTAACACTTATCCAAACTGTTTTTAACATTTACTTTACAATAAAATGTAACTCGCTATCGATCAGAGAATAAAAATAAAGCGAGTACCTATTATTAGCGAATTATTGAAGGATATGCAGCGGCTAACTTAACTATATGGTATACCTATATATTAATAGTGTCATTCACCACAACTTTACCGCATAGCCTTTTTTGTGTTATTCTCGAAAAATCATGTGGCCGGAATCAACATTGTAGGTCTCCTGCCGCACAGGGCCATCAAAATAAGATACCGCACAACCGGTCAATCTCACGCCGGTTAATATATACCAGCACACCAATATGAAACCACTTAATAAAACTTAATATGTAAATTTAAAAGCCCCCTCCAGAAAGAGAGGGCTGGATAAGGGTCAATATTCCAAAACCACGTGTGGTTTAAATGTACCTGTCTTTACTTCGGCCTTCAATTCATGCAATATATTGTATAGGCCAAAGTTGGTGCGGTTCACATATATAAAGTGTTTAACGCCCCGCGCCTGTTTAAACTCGGGCATTTTGGATAGGCGCTCGCCAAAAGCAAAAAGCTTGTCGAAGAACTCTGATTGGCTGAAATCGAAGTGATCATCAATATAAGGCATGGCAAACAGGCTTATCATTTCTTTAAACTGGCCGTAAAAAAACTCAACCTGCGCCGGGGTATCATCTTTACGGATCATATCCAGCAAACGGAAGGCTTTAATAGTTTCTTCCTTATTATCCAACAGATTGGTTGAAGTAAGCGAGAAGAAAGGATAGTAAAAATCCTCCGGCATCTCTTTAATACAACCAAAATCTATACATCCCAATTTACCTTCGGGAGTTATCAGGAAGTTGCCAGGATGCGGGTCGGCGTGCACAGCGCGCATCTCGTGTTGCTGAAAATTGTAAAAATCCCAAAGGGCCTGCCCTATCTGGTTCCGCAATTCCTGCGATGGGTTGGTGGCTAAAAACTCTTTAAGGTGTTTCCCTTCCAGCCAATCCATAGTAATAATACGCTTACTGCTCAACTCCGGGTAATAAGTAGGGAATACTACATTATCCAAATTGGCGCATGCGGTAGAAAATTCAATAGAGCGGCGTACTTCCAGTTCGTAGTCGGTTTCTTCCAGCAGGCGCTCTTCAACCTCGCTCATGTACACATTCAATTCCTTTTCGCTCATGCCCAGCATCCTGAAGGCAAATGGTTTGATAAGTTTCAGATCGGACGAGATAGATTCGCCCACACCGGGATACTGAATTTTTACGGCCAGTTTCTTACCGTTCAGTTCGGCCTGGTGAACCTGCCCTATCGATGCGGCATTGTTTGACCGGATGTTAAATTTATCGTAGATCTGATCGGGATTTTTCCCAAAATATTTCCTGAACGTTTGCACAATCAGCGGCCCCGAAAGTGGCGGCGCATTGTATTGCGATTGTGTGAACTTATCTACATATGCCTGTGGCAGCAGGTTTTTATCCATGCTAAGCATCTGTGCTACTTTAAGGGCGCTGCCTTTAAGCTCGCTTAATGATTGGTAAATATCAGCTGCATTATCCTCGTTCAGCTCAGATTTATCCATATCCGGTTTAAACAATTTTTTTGAATAATGCTTAATATAATTGCCGCCTATTTTAAAACCAGTTTTTATAAACTTGGCGCTGCGTTCTACTTTGGTTGTTGGTATGCTATTTTGTTCGGGCGAAGCTCCCTGTGAATATTCTCCACCGGCCGATGGAAAATCTGTTTCGCTATCTGTCATAATAATTTTTAAAGTCCATACTCCTTTACATCCCGCCGTTTTTCACCAGGAATTTTCCGTATTCAAATAAATTGTCAATGGGTGAGCGTTGGAAAAGGTCGAACGTTACATTGACGCCTTTTTCAATAGCCTCATCCGTTTTCTCAAATCCCGTAGAATTATCATTTACCCAAAAGTTGAGTACAAATACAAATTGTACCCAAAGCGCATCTTTATAACGCTTGCTGAAAAATTTACGGTCGGTAAGTTCCGTGGTTTCTATGCCTTCCTTCAATATATCTTCGGCAAAGCTTTCGAAAGCAGTCTTCATCGGTTCAAACACGCGGGGCGTAGTAAAACCTCTTGGCTGTTTTTTGATGGAATATATTGCAAAGCTGCGGCTGCCCTTGAGCAGCTCAAAAAAACCATAAAAGTAAGATAAAGCCCTTTCGCGGGCAGAATATTGTGCCCAAACTTCCTGGCTTTTTATTTCGGCGATTGTTTTAGTTGTAAAACCTGCCCAAATAGCTTGCTCCACGGCTTCAAACGAGCCATAAAACTGGTAAAACTCAGCCTCGGTCATTTCATTTTGCTTGGCGAATATATATACCGACTTAGGCTCCGAGCCTTCGGTTAGCACATAATCAATATATGCGTTCTGGATACTTTCGATAGTTGCCATATTTGATTTGGTTGGCCTCACCTAAATCCTCTCCAAAGGCGAGCACTTTTGATTGGCGCGTTAGTTATAAATTTATTTTTCAGATTGTTATTTGTACCCCTCCCCTCTAGAGAGGGCCCGATTGAAGCTTATATAAACATCTCCACCGTACGCTGCAGCTCTCTTGCCTGTACAACACCCGCCTGGCGCCATTTGGTTTGTCCTTTTTGGAATATCATTAACGTTGGTACACTTTGTACACGGTATGCGCTTGCCGCTTGCGGGTTTTTATCAATATCAATTTTGATGATTTTTACTTTATCGCCAAGGGCGTGTTTTACATCCTTTAGTATAGGCGGCATCATTTTACAGGGACCGCACCACTCGGCCGAAAAATCGACCAATACCGGAATTTCTGAAGCTATTATATCCTGGAAATTTGCCATAATTTTTTTGCTATTTAGTCGATTGCTGATAGTTAATAGTTATCTGCTATCATTATCAATAATAACCATTATTTTAGATAAAAGTTTACTGAACAGACGCTTAATTGGAAATATGACTTTCCGACTATGAACCCTTAACTATTGCTATGAACAAGACCACAGCAACCAGCATTTACCTAACGCTGGCACTTTTTATTACATCGTTTGGGGCGTTTGCGCAAGACAAACCCACCGTTATACCACTTTGGCCAAATGGTGCACCCGGCTTTGAAAACAGGCGAAATGAGCCCGAGCAGGCTAAGGATTACTGGGTAAAAAACATTCACAATCCCTCGCTTACAGTTTTTACTCCGCCGGCAGGTAAAGCCAATGGCACGGCTGTGGTGATATGCCCTGGCGGCGGCCACCGGTTGTTAGTTTATACCGCCGAGGGGATTGAACCGGCAAAATATCTTAATGATCTGGGTATTACTGTATTTGTGCTAAAGTACCGTTTAGGCCGTGATACCATGTCGCCATATAAAATTGATGTGCACGCCAAACAGGATGGGTACCGGGCAATGCGCCTGGTACGCAGCAAGGCGACCGAATATGGCCTGGACACCAGCAGGATAGGCCTGATGGGCTTTTCGGCAGGCGGCGAGGTTGTTGATATGGTTGCTTTTGGCGATGGCAAAGGCGATCCTAATGCCCCCGACCCAGTTGACAGGCAGAGCGCCGGCCCTAAGTTTATCATACAGATTTACCCCGGCCCCTTATACATTCCGGATGTGGTACCCGCCAACGCGCCACCAGCCTTTTTATTAGCAGCCAATGACGACCCATGTTGCGCGGTGCCGGTGGTAAGTTTGATGCAAAAATACCGGGAGGCGAAGGTACCCATCGAAGTGCATTTGTATGCCCAAGGGGCCCATGGTTTTAACATGGGCAAACGCTCGAAATTACAAAGCATCAGCACCTGGCCGCAACGTTTGGCCGACTGGCTGGCCGACAACGGTTACCTAAACCCGGCAAGTAAGGAACGGAAGAAAATTTTGCATTAATTATCAAGAAAACTTCTTAAAAGGCCATTTCCATGCCAAAATAGGGTAAAAAACAGTAAATTTTGAGCATTAAATTGGCACCCATTAATAAAAAAACATGCAAAAATCTTACAAAAAATACATTTTTTGCAACTTTAAAAAGCACCCATCCAACTGTCGACAATCAATGAACCCGGCACACCGTTTCATCGTCGGCTAATCATAAAAACAGCCCTGCTATCACCATCGATAACCGGGCTGTTTCGTTATTATTTTCCTTCCCCGACATGCATCCCTGCAAATCAAAAACACCTCCTTCAGGGGGCTGGGGGGCTTATTGTATTTTATAACAACTTTCGGTAAAGGCTGTGCTTCGGGAAGCTGCGTATACTACGTTGTTTAATATTTGGTAACCGATGGTAACACTTCGCATCTGGCGTACCAAAACAACGCCGGTAGCATTGTCAATCACATAAACACCGTTGGTATTGCTATTTGAATAAGTTTGGCGCTGTGCGCTTTCAAAGGCGATAGTAGTGGTTTTATCTGTTTTCGATTCTATCCAGAACGTATTTTTTACACTGTTACCAGCGCCGGCGGTGGTGGTATCCACCCAGGTGTAACCTTTTTTCATGGTTTGAAACGCTGCGTAATCTACGGTTAACCCTAAAGAGCTGCCTTTAACCAACTGATCATTTTGTAAACCTGTAAATGCAAATAGCGTATCATTAACGGCCTGGTTACCGCCACCTTTGATATCAAAAATAGTGTCGCGGGTGCCCAGGGTAACATTAGCCGTTTGCCCAACCATAGCGGTAAGCCGTTTCTGGATATACGAACTGGTATCTGATGGCAGATCGGAGTTATAGGCCATCGATTTGCCCATAGCAAACAACGTATCGGCAATGCGTTTGGTAGTAACCGCAACCGTGAAACCCGACTTTGTGGCATCGGTAACATTGTAGTTTTTTGTCACCGATGAGTTGCTGCTGATACTAAACTTTTGATCATACCGCTGCAAAACGGTGTTTGAGTTTACCAGGGTAGTTTTTTGATACCCATCGCCTTTTTTAAACGCAAGCTGCCGATGCTCATCAGCAACTGCCGCAGGCAGTATTAAAGGTGTAATCACTGTAGTATTTAACAGGGCGCTTGCCGGCAGTTCCGTCGCTTTTTTCATATCAAGCTTGCGGGGTGCCGTTTGTGCAAAGCATATTCCGGCTACCACCGCAAGCGATAGCGTTAAAATGGCTTTTAGTTTTTTTATATGTGTTCTCATTTTATCTTTTTTATGATTGAGGCCGTAATTTGATTTTGTTTATGGCTTGTTCATGGTTCATAAGTCATGGTTCATAGTTTTGTCCGTGGCTTATTTAAATCATAGTTCATGGTTCATAGCGCGAAAAATTGTACTAAACCTGTTCTGCAGAATTTAAAAAAAGGCTATGAACCATGAACGAACAACCGTGAACTACCCCACATTTACCATTAATGCAACGGTTTTAAGCCAGGTATTGGCGGCGGCATTTTTATCGGCGGCGGCGTTGGTATCGGCGGCGGCGGTACTATCGGCGGCACCTGCGGTATCGGCGGCGGCGGCGTTATTGGCGGCGGCGGCGTAATCGGCGGTGGCGGCGTTATTGGTGGCGGCGGTGTTATCGGCGGCGGCGGCGTTATTGGCGGTGGCGGCGTTATCGGCGGCGGTTGCGTTATCGGCGGCGGCGTTGGTATCGGCGGCGGCGTTGGTATTGGCGGCGGCGTTGGTATTGGTGGCGGCGTCGGTATTGGCGGCGGCGTTGGTATTGGAGGCGGCATTTTTATGGGCGGTACCGGCGGTATCGGCGGTGGTACGTTCCAATCCGAGCGGTTGCTTTGCGCTTTGGCATGCTTTACACCTGCCAGTAATGTTGCCATGGCAAACATTGATGTGATGATTATCTTTTTCATAATGTAAATTATTTGGTCATTAATCGGGTAAGTGAAAGTGGTAGTCCAATCGAAAAAACCATATTGGCCCTGTCTGATGAGTATTTTGTTAAGTTGGCCACACCAATGCCCAGGCTAATTGGCGTTTTAAATGGACGTATACCAGCCGATAGGCCTAAGTTCATACCCGTCCACTCGGCGTTGAAAGTTAAATGGCGCACTACTTCAAATGATACGCTTCCAAACACAGCTGTGCCGTGCTTGCCTTTGCCGGCAGCAATATCTTTGGGGCTTTTTTCATAAAACCGGCCACTACCCAGGCCAATGGTATAGCTAAGCCTCGAACTGCCAGGCGTTAACGACGGCACCGTTTGTACCGCATGGCTTATCGCCATAAAAAAGGTTGCTCCCGGCGAATCCGAATATTTATCGGCTGCAAATACCTGAAGCGCCCCCGCCGCTATACTTGTACCGGTAAACAGTTTACGGCTCAGGATAAAATTTGCCGAAAAATTCTGGAGCCTGTGTACATCGGTCATGTTTAAACTGGCTGCAAAATTTACCGCTTCAACCGGGTCACCTACGCAAGCGCCCAGCGAGGCAATTAAATCGGCTTTATTGTTTCTGTACACTTCGGGGTACGCACCGCCCAGGCCGCCAAAAATATACATCCCGTAACCGCCAAAGCCGGTTGGCGTTAAAAGGGCCGACGGTGCATCGCTGGGGTAAAGTTCGCGCTGGCCCACCTGGGGCACTTCCTCCGTGACAACCACATTGGGTTTCACTGCTAAAAACGAATCGATTTGTTGCTTTAATTCTTTTTCGAATGAGTTTTGGCTAAATGCTGATTGAGCTAACAGGCAAAGCGCTATTACCGCACAATACAGGAATGGCAGCCGTGATTTACAAATCATGGTGATGAAAATTAGGTTAAGTAATAAGTAGGTTGATAATTATAGCACCTGCTGATTGGCAACAGGCTGGTTATGCTTTAACTAAGTTGTAATTTTTTTATGACAAAACAATATTCTTTGCCAAATAAATTCAGCGGGCTTAAACTGTAGCAATGCGGCCATATATCCTCCTGTTTCTGTTGAGTTACTAACGGCGGATGGCTGCTGATAACGGTATGCCCACGGCGATTGCAGCATCGTTACATGGCCATGCCGGGCAGGCAAATACAGGCTTACCGCCCGGCCCCCGTTTATCGGGACTGCATCCAAACAAAGCATGCCGGTAAACTCAGGCAAATTTGTAAAGGGCAGGGCGCAAATATGTTTTGCCATTTGCTTTGCATACGCCTTGCTTGTTTTTAGGGGCTTGGGCTTATCCCTTGATATTATCATTGCGCTTTCGGAAGATTTTTCCTGCGCAAGCGCTGTTATACAAAACAGCATAATTACAATTGTGGCTATCAGGTATTCCATTTTTTTAGGTTAATGGGGTTTTAAAAAAGGGGTGTAGGGAGCGGGTGTGTAAGCAATTCACCTGTGCGGTTAAGGGCTAAATAAGTATATTTTTATCATGGTGGTTTTGGTTGTTTGTTAGTACAATTTTACGGCGCAGCGAGGGGGTGCGCAATACAAAGTAGTTTGTATTTTTGGGGGAGATTGGGGCTCGGAGCCTAAGGTATGAAACCATGATTTTAGCATTAGATGTACATTATAAAGCAGCAGGGGCCAAAGCAGTTGGCGTTTTGTTTAATTGGGAAGATACTTTTGTTGAAGAAGTAATCATCGAGTACATAAACGAGGTAGCCGACTATGTACCCGGCGAGTTTTATAAAAGAGAACTTCCCTGCCTCCTGAAAATCATTGAACAACTGAGTTTGGATAATATCAATGCTATCATAATTGATGGCTACGTTTATATTGATAACGACATGAATTTTGGCTTGGGCGGCCGGCTTTGGGAAACTTTGGAAAAACGGGTTCCGGTTATCGGTGTTGCAAAAACATCTTTCTTTAAAAATAAACATACCGTGAGGGAATTGAAACGGGGAATTAGCAACAGCCCACTGTACATATCGTCTATCGGGTTGCAATTAGATACCTGCGTGAGTTTTATCAGGAATATGAAAGGCGATTACAGGATGCCGGATATTTTAACATTTTTGGATAAAAAGACAAAGGAGGATTGATGCGCCCCAGTGTAAATCATCTCTTTGGCGTAAGTCTTCAGCAGTCGCTGGCGGGCGGGTGACTTGATCACGGTATTTGCGAACGCCAAAAAGGTAATATCCATCAAACTTGACCCATACCGCGACACCGCCGACATTGATGAAGCCAACAACAGGAGCCCCGCGGATACGCCTCAACGAAGTTTGAGCTTTTTAAACAACATGTTTTACTGAGAGGCGACACATCGGTTGGGAATCCAATGCAGGATGCAGGCAAAACGAATTAATATAATGAAGCCGATGATGAGCTGGTGGCTTTTTTGTAGACCTATAAAACTATGCCATTGCGAGCAACAAAGCAATCGGCGACTGTGCAGGGATTTGCAAGTGGGAGATTGCTTCGTACCTCAATGACGGTAGTTTAGTACATTCGTTTAACTATATCCGTAGCACATCATAACGATTTTTTTCAGATTTTACCTGATAGGCAACTCGCAATTACGCATGAGTATTTATGATCAAAAAACTTGATACTTACTACTTGCTATTAAGAGGGCGTTGCCTGCGGCCAGGCTCTATGCTCATACTGCACAGGCCTTAACCACCTTGGCCGGTATCCGCGCCGATCCTTAACGCAAAAATTGTCTGAACCGGGATTTTAAGCAGATTTATCAGATTTTTGGATTTTGAGTCCTGCATAGCGGACGGCCCATATAAGAGCAACGGGTTTTAACCCGTTGACCAGGGACAACTCGACTGGAGTTCCATAGGAACGGCACATATCTTTGCTGGACCTATGAGACTTTCTCAACAACAACGAAATTGGTTACATTTGGTTTTGAAGCATTATGGAAACAACAACCTTTACCTACACAAAAGTGCGGCCTATACTGGGTATAACGTTTTTTGGCAGCTTTACAATTTTGTCACTTATTTTGGGCATTCTTATTCAGGACATAAAATTTCGGTTATTTCTTGCTCTTCCTGTTGCATGTTCAATATGGGCAATTATTTATAGTATAAAATACCGCCTCATTCCCGCCATCAGGAATTATCCTATACTCGAAGTTGATGCCGAAAAGTTGGTCTTTTATTTAACCGACCGTACCATCTACTGGAAAGACGTTGTTGAGATATCATGGTATTTTGACAAAGGCAGATACCTGTCATTTGAAATGGTGGATGGAAGCAGCAATTTAACCGTGGGGGTTAGCTGGATTGCAGGAAGCGATGAAGTAATTTACAATACTGTTCAGCAGTACTTCGGCCAATCGTTGCAGGAAAAATAAAAAGTGTATGGATAGTTATATCGCAAACTGGCATATTGCATTCAACAATAAACAATTCGATGGTGAGTTTTTATTCCTTGGTAGCAATAGCCACAGATTACCTTCCAATCGTCAGTACAAATAGATAGTGGGATCAATTATCTCCCAGTTTGTAAGATCTTCATAATATATGAACGTTTTTGGCGTATTTGTTTTCATTTAATTGTGTTGATAAGGCCGCGCAATAAAATTATTCTTTTGCCTCGTATTGCCGTTATTTGTGCTGACCTTAAGTGAAAAAGATTTTAAATTTATCTGAACCTGCCAACCAAGTTTCCTATGACACCCAACGACAAAGTTTTAATTGAAGCATATTCACAACAGAAAATGTCACGAGAAAAGCTTTTGGCAAACTACTCAATTGATTTACTTACAGACAAGCAATACGTAATTACCGAACTGGAGGGTGCAATGAAATCAAAGGATTCAACTTATATGGAACATGCCATCACTCTTCTTTATTTATCGGATGTTACTACTGAGTTTGTCGATATATTGAATAGGTTACTTGTATATCCGTATCATTTCCATCATCAGGCAATAACGAAGTTTATACAGGAGTTAAAAAGTCCAAAAAGTATTGCCTATATTGAAAAAGTACTGGCAACAAATTTTGATTTCTTGAAATATACAGCATCAGAAAACGGGGCAATAGCAAAATGGTTTAGTTGGGCTTTATACAGCATCGGCACCAAAGAATCATTTGATATAATCGAAAAATATTCCAACTCTTCGGATGAAGGGATCAGTAATGAAATGCTATATAGATTGCAAAAGATGTCAGTTGATAATTCCTAATCAAGCCGATACGGTTAACAGTTCGCCGGCTTTATTAACTTGCCATCTACAACTCATACGACGATTTCCTGCTCACCTCACTTACCAATTCTTTAATCAACTCCCGTCCGCTTTTCCAGCGTTTTAAGCGATTGGTTTGTTGAATATCCAGCCGGGTTTTAATTTCATTATCGGGCTGGTAGTAATCCTGCATTATGGTTTTCATGGCATCGTGTATATCAGCTGCAATGCCGTTTAACAGGAGCTCAGGGTTGGTTTTTACCAGGTCGGCAAGGGCGTCGGCCATGCTGGTGGCGTAGTAGGGGCAGTCCCAATCGTGGCGGTAGGGATTATCGCCTTTGATGTTTACCTTTTGTAAGGGGTGCGAAAGGTCTTCTATTATCTCGGCTATCGCGTCGCCAAATACATGCGAGTATTCGGCAATAAAATGGTTCCACCAGCGCGGATGATGGGGCAGGTCTTTAAGCAGGGTATCGCAAACCATTACACGGCGGGGGAAATCGGGATTCGCAGGATCCATGATCACCAGCGATGTTCCAAAATGTCCCTCTTCGGGCGAATGTCTGCTGTAGATGACAAAAAACTGGAGTTGGGTCTCTCCTGCTTCATGCATTTGGGCTGTAAGCTCTTTTACATCATATAAACGGTCTTCCAAAAATCCACGCTTAAAAAGCACGTGCAAATTGCCTGCCGACTTTGCCGTGCAGTGCCTGCTATGCTCATCAAATACGTTTCCGTTTGCCGGGCGGCTGCTAAAATGATTGCCACTGTTATACCGGATCTCTTCCGATCCTTCGGGATAGGTGCTGATATCCGCGGTATCGCCAGCCTCGGTTTGCTTGTTGGGATGAACCGAGCGGAAAGGCACATGCATGCGTTCGCTGTCCATCCTGCGGGCAAGGTTATAAATACGCTGTTCAGTGGGTGCCAATAAGGGGTCGCCGGTTATCGGATCAAAATAAACAGCCCGTGCACGCCGGCCCAGGTGGCAGGCTATTGACCGGTTGGTTAATAATTGCTGTATAGGGTGCCGCGTATTCAAAAATAAATCGCGCAGCGCGTCATTTGCTAAATAGTCATCCAATGGCTGATCAAACTGTAGCAGCGTTTTATCCTCGTGGTTATGCACCCATGTGCGCAAAAAATTGTGCACTTCCCACTCGAAACTGCGGTTGGCAGCTTCTGCTATCTCCTTAATACAAGTGCGTTGCTTCATAAACTCCATGGGGGCCAACAGTATCGCGGTGAAAAGCGCGATAAAGGCCAAAAGATACTCATAAATAACAGGATTCTCTTATCTGAACCGGAATTTATCGAATTAAAGAATTAACATTTTTTTGTCTGAACCGGAATTAAACGAATTAGAGAATTAACAGAATTTAAAAGCAAATTCGAGAAATTCTAAAAATTCGTTTAATTCCGGTTCAGACAAAAGCATTAGCGATAGCAGCGGATACCGGCCCAGCGCCTAAGGCCATGTGCGCGAGCGCGGCCCGCAGGGAATGCCATAATTGGAATTATTACTCACCTATAATAAATTCATCCTGCTTACATAGCTTTCACTTATCGTTAAATCTTATACCTTTGCCACTGTGAAATTCTTTTGCTACCTATCGGCTATTATTGTGCTGCTGCTTACAGCAAAGCCTTGTTGTGCCGATAATGATTGTGGCATTAAAAACACTATCACCAAAAACACCCCGGCCAAATCATCACCCAAAGAAAAAGATTGCCAGGGTTGTTCGCCATTTTTTGCGTGTGGCGCGTGTACCGGGTTTATTGTTGCCAAAGCGGTTAATCACAGTCCGTTTTTATTGCCCGAAACGCATGTTAAGCATGTTATTGCTTATCATCGCCCATACCCCGAAGATGTTGCCCTTTCCATTTGGCAACCACCCCAGATAAGTTAGTACAATCCAAATTACAGCTATGCAGCTGGCCATTTTGAATTACAATAGAGTCTATTAGCTTTAAGCTTTGTGCATTCTGCTTTTAGCCTCTACATAACTAATTATATTTATGAAAAAAATCATAGTGCTTTTTACAGCACTTTTATATACCGCTACGGCGTATGCCCAGGATACGTTTAAAGCAATTATTAAAGACGCCAAAACTAACGAAACCCTTATTGGTGCAACAGCATTACTACAGGGAATTAATAAAGGGGCTACTGCCGATGCCGCAGGCCTTATAATATTAACCAATATACCCACCGGTAAACAGGTTATCCGTTTTAGTTATATAGGATATGAAAGCCGGCTGGATACCTTAACTTTCCCGTTTACCCAAACAGAACCAATAACCATATTGTTGCAACCTAAAGGAAAAGGCGATGGCGAGGAGCTGGGCGAGGTTACTGTTTCATCCACCCGAAGCAGCCGTACTATTGCCAATATTCCTACCCGGGTAGAGGTGATATCGGGCGAAGAACTGGACGAAAAGGCCAACATGAAGCCCGGCGATATCCGTATGATGCTGGCCGAAAGCACGGGCATACAAACACAGCAAACATCGGCTACCAGCAATAACTCCAGTATCCGCATCCAGGGGCTCGATGGCAAGTACACGCAAATTATACGGGATGGATTCCCGCTGTACTCCGGCTTTTCGGGCGGTTTGGGTTTGCTGCAGATAGCCCCGCTCGATTTAAAACAGGTGGAGGTTATCAAAGGTTCATCGTCAACACTGTATGGCGGCGGCGCCATAGCGGGCCTGGTTAACTTAATATCTAAAACACCAACAGATCAAAGGCAGCTCAACTTCCTGTTAAACGGCACATCGGCATTGGGTTTGGATGCCAGCGGTTTTTATTCGCAGAAGTTTAAAAAGGTGGGCGCCACCATATTTGCGGCCTATAATCATGGCACAGCTTACGACCCGGCCCATATAGATTTAACGGCCATTCCTAAGTACAACCGTTTTACGCTTAACCCTAAAGTATTTTTTTATCTTGACGATAAAACCACGCTGATAACAGGGATAAACAGCACTATTGAAAACCGCATAGGGGGCGACCTGCATTATATTGAAGGCGATGGCAATGCGCAGCATAGTTATTTCGAAAAAAACAAAACGGGCAGGTACAGCACCCAACTGGAGCTTGACCGTAACCTGAGCGATAAAGAAAAACTGGTGGTTAAAAACAGCGTAAGCTATTTTGACAGGGCTATTGACCTGCCGGGCTATCGCTTTTCGGGCCTGCAGTTTTCTACCTATAGCGAGGTCGCTTATTCGCGTAAAAGCGAAAGGTCTGACTGGGTTGCCGGGCTAAATTATCTTTCAGAAAAATTTAGCGAGGATAAGAACAGTAGTTTCGCACCCAGGGACTACAGTTACAATACCATTGGCGGCTTTATACAAAACACCTGGGATGCTACCCAAAAGCTGACGGTTGAAAGTGGCTTGCGTAGCGACTATCACAACAGGTATGGCTTTTTTATCCTGCCCCGTATATCGGCTTTGCTGAAGATCAACTCCCATTTTTCGACGCGTTTAGGAGGCGGGCTTGGTTATAAAGCGCCTACGGTATTTACCGAGGACGCCGAACGCATTCAGTTTAGGAACGTGTTGCCTATTGATGTTAAAAACACCACAGCCGAGCGGTCATACGGCGCCAGCTATGACCTTAATTACCGTACCGGTTTATTTGACGATAAGGTGAGCTTTAGCATCAATCAATTGTTTTTTTATACCCGGATAGAGAAACCCATCCTGCTTGCCTCGCTGCCGGATGGTAACCTGCAATACCAGCAACCCCGCGGCGACCTGAACACAAAGGGATTGGAAACTAATGTAAAGCTAACTTATGCCGATTTTAAGCTTTTTATAGGGTATACGCTGGCAGATGTAACACAGCATACAGGCAGCAGCATTACAACATATCCGTTGGTATCCAAACACCGGCTAAATAACGTATTGGTGTATGAACTGGAGAATAAGTTAAAAATTGGTTTGGAAGCTTATTATTTTAGTCCGCAACATTTAAACGATGGCAGCGCCGGCAGGGGCTACTGGACAACCGGGCTGATGGCCGAGAAGATATGGGAACGTTTTTCGCTATTTATCAACTTTGAAAACCTGACCGATACCCGGCAAACCAAGTTTGATTCCATTTATACCGGCAGTATTACCAACCCGGTGTTTAAGGATATTTATGCGCCGTTGGATGGTTTTGTTATAAATGGAGGGATAAAGATCAGGTTGTAATAATATTTTGTGGTGGTGATCGTTTAAAAAGCCAATGAAAGCAATTTCTTTTGTTATGTTAGTTTGTTTGCTGCTCCTTTCCATTATTCCGGCAAGGGTGATGGCTGTTGCTAATATGCCCAAAAAGGATTGCTGCCACAAAATGACCGCTGCCCCTTGCGGGCACAGTTCAAAAAAAGCCTGCGATGGCGGGATGTGCGCTACCATGTTATCATGCGGCACGTGCTGCTTTGTAAAAACGGAGCCAATTATTGTTGCACCAATTACTGCCACTTTTGGGGCTAAAAATGTTACGCCATACCGTATGGGCCATTTGTCTGATTATTCCATCACCTGCTGGAACCCGCCAAAAGTTTAATAAAAACATCTGCCTTTTTCAGAACGTATTTTTTTATTAAACATTAATCATTCAAAATCATGAAAAAAATTCTTTTCATCACAACGTTGATGCTTTTTACTATTTGTAATATATCATTTGCCAATACACCTTGCTGCAATACCAAAATGAACCAATGCAACAAGTGTGCTAAAGCATGTACCAAACCAAACTGTTTGGATACCTGTGGCAAAGCCTGCAAAGCATCGGGCGAATGCACACGGAAGTGTGGTAAATAACAAAATGCCCCGGCCAAGGTCGGGGCATTTTTGTTATGCTTAAAAAGAACCTTACAACGTTGGTTTTGCCGTAAAAATACTTTTGTAATATTTAAAGTAAGCAATGCCTAAAAACAGGTTTAAAATAACTACCCCTAAACCCATTGGCATACCGGCAGGTGCCAGCAGGGTATGAAAAAGAAAGATATTTAACGAAATAGGAAAAAGTACAAGTACAAACAGGGCGGTGTAACGGTTAATGAGCAAAAACAGGCCGCCAACAATCTCAATAACTTTCATGTATTGGAAAAAGTAGCCCGAGCCAAACAATCCGCCGCTAAAGGCCTGTGCTTTATCGCTCATGGCCGGCTGCGCCATGGGGATAAAGTGGAAAAAGAAATTAAGACCAAATACTACGAATACCAGGCCCAGCAATATGCGGGCAATTAATACAGCAATTTTCATAATGTGTTAGCGTAAAGTTTAAACACTAAGTTTGTTAATTTAAGCGACAATACCAAATTGTCATCCGGCTAATTAACTAACCTACAAGTTACTTGCATGTAGTTTAGTATCAAATTGTTTCTGCTGTTTACAGCGGCAGTAAACGAAAGTGACTCAAATCGCGTCAATTCAATATATCGGCACAGTCCTGGAAAATGCAAAAGCCCGGAGCAAAGCCGGGCTTTTGCTGGTACAAAGCGGGCCGCTTAGGCTACCCTGTCTGTTTTATAAATGGTAACTCCACCATCAAGTATCGGGCTGGCTTGCGCTACAAATTTTTTGATGTGCGGTTGCTGGTTGTGAACATCCAAGCCTTCCTGGCTGGCCCAGGTTTCGTGGAAAATAAACTGGGTATCATCATCGGTTGATTGGTACAGCTCATACTGCAGGCAGGCCTCCTCTTTGGTCGATGCTGCTACCAACTGATTAAGGTAATCTTTTAGCTCGTCGGTATTACCTGGTTTACACTTCACTAAGGCTGTTAAGTATACTTTCATGGTTGTTGTGGTTTTTGATAAATAGCTTGTTTAAATGCTCCTGGTAATGTTGCAGGTTGGCTGCAATGTTAGCGTTTTTCATCACATCATAAAAATGAATGCTTTCCAATGGTTCCATACCTGTAAACGCATTCATGCGGTGAAAGCCAAACAACGGGCCTTCATCAACGCTGTGCTCATTAAAAAATTCGCCGGGTAGGGTAAAGGCTGTTACCGGCGCGTTCCATGAAGTGGTTAGCAGGTATTTTTTGCCATGCATTAAGCCGCCGGTACCATAGTTAATGCCGGGGTTCTCGGCCGTGCGGCCGTCGCTGCGGTATATGCCATTTTGGTAGCCCGCTGTAAAAACCTCATCAATATACTTTTTAAAACCATGAGGTAGCTGAAACCACCAAACCGGGGTATGGTAAATAATTACATCGGCCCATTTGTAGTTTTCGGCCTCCTGTGCGGGGTCATAAGCGTTGTTGATATCGGTCGACCGCACTTCAAAATCAGGGTTTTCCTCAAAGTATTTTACGGTTGTATCCAGCAATGTTTTATTGAACAGGCCGCCGGAATGGGCGAATATCTGCCCGCCATTTATAACAAATATATTTTTCATTTTTTATCTCGTGTTAACTGGCATCAAAATTACGGCACTATTTTCTATAATTAAAATAACATAAATCATACATTTGTATTATAATTATAATGATTGGTTATGGTGAATTTAGAATGGTTCCGTACATTTAAGGCGATATATGAAACAGGTTCGTTAACCGGCGCGGCCGAATCTCTGTTTATTTCGCAGCCAGGGGTAAGCCTGCATTTAAGCTCGCTTGAAAGTTACGTGGGTTACAAGCTGTTTGATCGCTCATCGCGCAAAATGGTATCAACAGAGCGGGCAAAGATTTTGTATAACTATATACAGGAGTCGATTTGTAAATTGGAAGAGGCCGAGCGGCATTTTCATAAAAGTACCGAGAAGGATGTGCCTACCATCAGCATTGGCATGTGTTTTGAAACTTTTCAGTTCACGCTGGAATCGTACCTGCCCACACTGCCTTTTAACGTGATCATTAAATTTGGCGATTATCCTCAAATGCTGGCCGATTTGGATAGCGGTATTCTTGATATGATCATTACCCCGCAAAAGGGTGATTATAAGGGTTTGGAATATAAGCCTTTTTTTAAAGAGCGTATTGTAGTACTGGCGGGGCCGCAAACCGATGTAGATGAATTTAATAAGCTGCTCAAAACAAAAGATTTGCCCAAAATACAGGATTGGCTAAAGGCCCAACGCTGGTACGGCTCATCGGGCGATATGGAGCACCTTCGGCGTTTCTGGCACACCAATTTTGGTAAACGCCCCGATTTTAAACCCAATTTTATAGTGCCCAACATGGGTTCCATTATCCGCTGCCTTAGCGGCGGAAAAGGCATTGCGGTAATTCCCGATTTCCTGTCAAAAACCGAGCGCGACCTGGGTAACATTAAACTGCTTTGGGAAGGCTATAATATTATAGAAAACACGCTGTATTTTGGCACTCGCAAAAAATCAATCTATGCCAGGGAAGTGGCTATGGTGCAGGAAATTTTTGAACGCGAAATGGTGTAAATAAAAGGTAACCGCCTAAGCAACTAAGGTGAGCTTCTTTTTATCTACCCCTTTGGCAAATTCATCTGTCCGCATAAATTCGTAGCCCTTTGACTTTCCCCAGCTGATAAACTCTTCCAGCCTGTTTGCAAAAGGTTGCCCCGAGTTTTTAACCACATATTTGGGAAATCCAAACCGGGCATCGTGTAGGTTAGTAAATTCCCAGGGGTGAAAATACAGGTTAAGGTAGCCATCTTTTTTATGGGTGATACCGCTCATCCACTTTAACAGCCCCATAGGCAGGTTATGAAAGCTGAGCCAAAATAACGGGAAACGGATCAACGGCGATACGGATGCCGGTATCTGCAACACATCCTGATCGTAAAACCAGCTGCGGGACTTGCCAAAGTTATTGTACCTGCCGGGGATAAATGTGGGATTGATGGATGAATTGTAGGTATAGCCAGCTTTGGCTATTTCGCGTTCATCAACCGGCATCATCCTGGCCATACGGAAGCCGGTTACCCCGGTTCCGGATATTTCTTCGAGTTTGGTTTTTGATTGCGCCAGGTGCTCGGGTTTAAAATCTGAATGATAGTAACCG
>Ga0307515_10009939_pt1 | contig 18315 bp, 2 predicted proteins | sample 17_EM_MG_FD_194513 | JGI IMG/M metagenome (GOLD analysis project Ga0307515, IMG submission 194513) | Populus trichocarpa ectomycorrhiza microbial communities from riparian zone in the Pacific Northwest, United States - 17_EM | ecosystem: Host-associated > Plants > Roots > Unclassified | place...
TATTTTATTGCGGATTTTAGCAGTACCTCTCTATATATAAATATAAATATTACTTAATTAAAATTCGACCCTAATTTACCTAATATAGTATTTAAATATAGCTAAATTTATCTTATATACCTATAAAAGCTTAAAAAAAATTAGGTAAAATAGTTAGTAGTAAAGGCTCTAAAGGCTCTATTTCTATATTAAATTTAATTAAATATAAAGCTCTATTAAATATATTTCACTAAGCTAGCCTTTTTACCTCTATAGTTAGCTTATAGCTAATAAGATTAATATTTAAACTTATTAACTAGGGTATAGTTAAAGCCTTACTAGAGTTAATATAGTTAATTAAACTACTTAATAAAAGTCCTTTAATTAACTGCTAATTCTAATATTAATCTACTTTAATTATATCGGCTAATAATATACTATACTTATTAATAATAATTCTTTTATTTTAATTAAAGGCTCGGTTATATATAGAGAGAGTTTATTACTAGTATAGAGAATATATTAAGAGTAATTTTAGTAAGTATTAGATAAAGAATTTAACTAATTTTAAGCTACTAGTTAAGAGGATTAGAAATAATAATATTCCGCTTATTACTATTATTAAAATTAATCTTAATAGACTTAAAGCCTATATTATAATAGCGGTTAAGCTTAATACGCTTTTAATTACTGTCTGTACGAGTAGAGGTTACGTAGTCATGTCTCTGATTAGTCATCCTTACGGTGACTCATCAGCCCCCTATTTAGGCACCGCGATCCTTACAATCCTCTGTGAAAGACACGAATGAATCAAAGAACCTGTTACCTTATATTGTAATTGCAGTACCCCCCCGGGTGATACCGACACTAATTAGTTGATATTACAGATCAGCCAGGTGTTATTACGAAGAGAGGCACCACGCGATCGCTCCTACCAAGGCCCGTCGACCACGTTGTGTTTGCTAAGGAGAACCCTTCCTGTATAGGCCCTGGGAACTTAAAGAACCGACTCCTCTAAGGCTTCGTTCGGTTCGCGTCCATTACGCAAAACAACCACTCAAGAGACGACACGCGATCGCTCCTACCAAGGCCCGTCAATCATGTCGCGTTTGCTAAGGAGAATCCTTCTTACTAAGGCCCTGGGAACTTAAAGAACTAGCTCCTACCAAGGCTTTGTCCGGTTCGCGTCTATTACGCAAATTAATACCCAGTACGACCTCTTTACTGAGCGCCAGTACACCTAGTAGCGTCAGCAGCACCCCTACCTACACCCCTACCTACACTACAACCTACACTACAACCTATACTACGATCTACGCCAGTTAATTATATCCGATATACGAACCTAACGTCTAAACTAGGCCAACGGGATTACCCTAACCAACAAGACTACTACAGAGGATATCACCAATTACATTTACTTTAAAATTAATGAGTATACTAGCTATAACTTTAAGGACAAAACCCTATGGGATTTATACCAAGAGGACTTCAATAATTTTAAGGTACAAATATTTAAGGACGCTAATAGGTCTGCAATCAAAAGACTTAAACAACTACTCTGACGTAATAGAGTATGGGTCTTTAATAAAAAGAGTAAGTTAGTACCACAAGCACTATACGACGTCGCTCACGAGGACAACCGTACGGAATGGTCAGATACAGAAATCAAGCTATATATCAACAACGAAGGACCCTTTAATTCGTATACTATCAACTATCGTCTTAAATTACGCCCACTTGCCACCACCCCTAGGACACCTCAACCACCTGTTGCATCTATACCCCAGCAAGCTCCGCCCACGCAAGCCCCGTCCGCGCAAGCCCCGTCCGCGCAAGCTCCGCCCACACAAGCCTCGTCCGCGCAAGCTCCGTCCAAGCAAGCTGCTCCATCCGCACAAGCTCCGCCTGCACAAGCTCCGTCCGCGCAAGCTCCGTCCACACAAGCTCCGCCCGCGCAAGCTCTGTCCACGCAAGCTCTGTCCGCGCAAGCTCCGTCTACGCAAGCCCCGTCCGCACAAGCTCCACCCGCGCAAGCTCCGCTAGTTTTACCCTCTTCCTTAACTAAAGCCAAGGATCTACGGCAGCCAAGCCCGTACAAACCTCCGCAACCTGCCCAGCAACGGTACAACTCAGCTCCAGCTGTCTCAAATGACCTTCCTACGGCCGAGCTCCCCTTGCCTATAAACGTTACGGCTCCGCCTACAAACGTCACGGCCCCGCCTACAAACGTTACGGCTCCCTCTGCGAACGTCACGGTTCCCTCCACAAATGTCACAGCTCCCTCTACGAATACCCCTGCGACACCTCAAACACCTGTTGCATTTGTACCCCAACAGCCTACCCAGCAGCAGCAGTACGACCCTCGGCAACCTGGCCGACAACAGCATACCCTATTGCAATTTACCCGACAACAGCAACCAGACCCAGGAGGAGGAGGAACAACGTTATACAATGCTTGGTTATCAGCCCTTCCACCTATTTTACCTTATAGTCTGCAACAGCTCTACAACTCTTATACCTTCCGAAGCCGCCACACCTTCGGTCCTGACTTCAACTACGCTCTGTCACGGGACACCTCAGTAACACCTTGTACACGCCTACCTGTCTCCACCGCAATATCCGCAATATCCGTAGCGATATCCGCAATATCCGTAACGATATCCGCAACGTCTGCAATATCCGTAATATTCGCAATACCCGAGACATCCGCAATTACTGCCCTAAGCACCTGTTGACCTATATACTTCTCCTTTGTACTTTCTTACCTTCTTTCTTTTTGTAAATGTCGCCAGTGTCTGTATAAGTAGAGGTTGTAAATTGCATTACGCGCAGAGCGTATGCGGCAGGGCCGCATGGCGTAGTATAGGTCACCTGACCACCTACGGCCTAACAGATAGCCCGACCTTTACTACCCCTTTCTTTCTCTTTTAGTAGACGAGGGAGAGAACACGAATAAATCAAAGAACCTGTTACCTTATATTGCAATTACAGTACCCCCAGGTGATACCGACAGTAAGATTATACCGTCTTTATATTCTTGTTATTTAAAAGGGGGGTTAGTTTATATTACGTTGGCGAACCTATCCTCGCAATAACTGTCTTTTTATTTAGAGTGCACTAAAGTAAATATTTGTTTATCCTATAATATTTACTTTATCTCTAATACTAAATATACATGACCTATTACTTTTAATAGTCGTCTAGTTTCCTAATTAATTAATCTTAAGGTCTTATATTTAATCTATTATTATATAGCTAGATAATAAACTGTCTATTACTTTAGTAGAGTTATACCGTTTCTATAACGTAGAATAAGAGGCTGCTAATGCTTAGAAATAGGCTCTTAAGTCTTATCTTATAGCGTCTGCTCGGTTAATCCGTCTTAAAAAGGGTTATAAAAAGGTCTATTCTAAAAAGTAGAAACTTATAGAATAGGGTTTATAGAAACTTAGTAATAAAAGAACTAATTCTTCCCTAGCTAAGAAGGAAATAGATTTAAATAGTTTAGTAGCTGCTCTTCTTAGGTCCCCCTTAGGTAACTTATTTTTTAGTAATTTTTTTTATTAATGCTACTTAACCTAATTTCTTCTGATACTCCTATACCTTTCTTATAGCGTTCTTTAGGTTCTTTAGTAGCTCCTAGGTAGTCTTATTATAGCCTATCTACTTAACCTTATACTATATTTTGTTATTAATATTTTTATAACTAATAACCTTTAAAACTTACCATTTGTCTTCTTTTTGTCCTTTATACGTGTCTGCTTTATAGGCTAGTAGCTTAATATTCCTATATACTGGCTCTAGTATTATAATATACTATATAGGGTAGATCTTTATTTTAGCTAGTAGGTTTAACTTAAACATAACTAGTAAAATCCTCTTTTTAATTTTAAAAGGTCCTAGTCTAATATAGTCTAACTTCTTACTTAATTATTAACTCTTAAAATTTTTATATAGTAGCTATACTTTATCTCCCTCCTTAAGATCTAGTCCCTTAAATTTCTTAGCGTTATAGTACTTTTTTATTCTTTCTTATACTTTCTTTACTAATTCTATAAGGTCTATATAAAGATTTATTAGTATCTTTATTCTTTCTTTAGCTATGCTACTTATTTTCTTCGCTTACCGTAGTAATAATGATATTCTTAGCTTATATCTATAATTTGCCTTAAATAGTAATATACCTATCTCTTTTTATGGTGTTGTATTATATATAAACTATATAACTAGTAATAATAATACCTAATTATTTTATGCGTAATTAATATAGTATTTTAGATACTGTTTTAGTATCTAATTTAGTTTTTCTATTTAACCGTCTATCTGCAGATAATATGCGGTAGAAGTTACTGCTCTAACTCCTTATTCCGCTAAAAATACCTCTTAAAATGCTATTATAAATCTTAGATCTCTATCTAATATAATCTTACTTAGTGCTCTATATCTTATAAATACTTCTTTAATATAAATTCTAGCGACGTCTTCTGCTAATATTTCTTCTGTGCATACTATAAAGTATCCCTACTTTATAAGCTTATCTACTATTACTAAAATCGCGTTATAATCTTATCCGGTAATAGGGTCTCTTAATTTTAGTAACTTAATAATAAAATCCTATAATATAACCTCCTATAGTCTCTCTAGTATTTTAATAGGTTATAGCCCTCCATATAGCTTATACCTTATTAGTTTATTCCTTTAGCAATCTAAATATTCCTTAGTAACTTTTTACGTTAAGCCTTAGATTCTGTTAATAATATATTTCTCCTAGAGTCTTAATACTAAGCCTATAGCTCTATTATGTCCTTAAGTTAATCCCTTATAGAAATCTTCTATAAAGTGTTCTGCTATACTTCTTAAGATATACTTTACTTTTATTTATTTATATGGTGTCTCTTCTCCTAGATACTTTAACTACTCCTCTAGCTATACTTTAGAGATCCTTTATACCTAAAAGCTTTTTAGTAACTTATAAATTCTTTCTAGTTCTTCTTAAGTTATTATAATTCTTAAATAGTTATACCTGATTAATCTATCTATATCTTTTCGCAGTAAAGCCCCTAATGGCTTTATATTATTTTGTAGTTTAGCCTTTTAACTTAGAGCGTCTGCTTATGTATTATCTATACCCTTAATATACTAAATCTTAAAATAATATTCTGTAAGTATTTCTGCCTATTAAACTTATCTTCGGTTAAGTTCCTTTATTATTAGGAATCCTATTAGGTTCTTATAATCCGTCTTCACTATAAATAGTTTTCTATACCTTACAAGAATGCTCTCTATTCCTTTAACGCTATAACTATACCTAGTAATTCCTTGTTATAGATGTTATAGTTTAACTCTAGTGGTATTATCTTCTAACTATAGTATATTACTAGGTGCCATCCGTCCTAATACCTCTATATAAAGTACACCCCTAGAGTATAGTCTAATACATCTATTTATATAACCGTCTTTAGTCCTAGTTAATAGATTTTAAGAACTAGCTTCTAGGTAAATATTTCTTTAACCTATTTAAATAATTTCTGCTATTCTTCCCCCTATACCTATAGTTCTTCTTTCTTTATTAATCGCGTAAATGGTTTAATATCTTTTAACTACTGTGCTATAAACCTTCTATAGTAATTGCAAAATCCTAGAAATAATCTTAACTGCGTAACGTTCTCTAGTTCTTACTAATTTACTATAGCCTTAATCTTTTTAGGATCTATACTAAGTTAGCCTAGTTTAATAATAAATTTAATAAAATCGGTCTTCCTAGTAAAGAACTCGCATTTCTTATAGTCTCTTTAAAACCCATTTAATGTACTCTCTATATTCTTCCTCTGTTATTAAGTAGATAATAATAATATTAAAATATACTATAATAAATTTATCTAAGTGCTTTTCTAATACATTATTAATACGCTTCTAGAATATTACTAGTGCGTTTATAAGCCCGAATTGTATAACTAATGGTTTATATAGTCCTTCCTTTAACCTAAAGGCTGCCTTTTATTTATTACCTTCCTTAATCCTAATCTAATAGTATGCCTATCTTAGATCTATCTTTATAAAGATTTACGCATTGCCTATTCTATCTTAGATTTTGCTAATTAAGGGTAAAGGATACTTATCCTTTCTAGTGATGCTATTTAACTATCTATAGCCGATATACAGCCTTAGTTTGCCATTTTTCTTTAGTACAAATAGTACTAGATAACCTGCTAATAACTGCGATAGTCTAATATATCCCTTTTATAGGTTTTCCTAGATAAACTCTTTTAATACTCTACCTTCTTCTTTAGTAAGCTTATAGATTAGAAAGAACCTTAGACTTATTCTTAGTTCTAATTCTAATTTATAGTTCTATACTGCATATTCTAACAACTTCTTACTTTTTGGTGACCATAGTTTCTTACTATATTTATAGTATCTCCTTAGTATATAGTTTAATCCCTTTTCCGTTTCTTTATAGATTACTCCTACTTAGTACTATACCAACTTAGCTTATTATTGCATCTTATGTTATTAAGTATCCCTAATATCGACCTAACCTATAATCTAATTAATCTTTAGATTGTATTCCTATAACTAAGGCATTCCTAATACTACCTTATTATTCCCTAATGGTAATATATTAAAAGACATCTTAATTTATCTCTCTTTAATGGTTAGCTAAATAGGTCCTATTTTAAGATTAATAATACCTCCTCTATAGGCTATTAGATCTCCTAAAATCGTTACTAATAGGTAAGAGTGCTCCTTTTTCCTGTATGGTAACCCCATTCTTTTAACTGCTATTAGTAAGATATGGTTTCTTATTACTCCACTATTTATTAATACTTTAAACTATTAATCTTGCCACTTAGCTTATAAATTTAAATATTATTTTTAAATTCCTTTAAGGGTTTAAGGCTCTACTACTAGTTCCCTTTAGTTCCGTAGGCCTCTACTTTTCCTAACTACTAGCTACTTAATCCTATTTATACTTAGTCCGTTTTTAGCTAATACTTAGTTTACTTTTTATTTTTAATATACTATAGATAGGTATTTTCTAGGTATTCCCACTATTATTATCCGTCTAGGTATTCTTCCGTAAGGAATTTTCCTAGCTAAAGTATTAAGTCCCCTTAGCTTTACACTTCTATTAGGTGCTAACTATATATATATTTAGCATTTTTATATTTCGCCTTATCTAGTGCCTAATATATTCTTACTAAGTACTTTCGGTTCTTATCTTTTAGTGCTCTATATATATTACACGCATTATCTATATACGCTATCTATGCCAATATATAGTATACTTAATGTTTTAGGTTAACTCTTAACTCGTTTTTATTCTTAAGTTTAAACCTCTTTTATATTAATCTAAGCGTTACGACTTTATTTACTAGTACTAAGATTTGCCTTTCGCTTCTCTAGTCCTCTAATTACTCCTCTAGATCCTTTAATATTATAATTAAGGCTCCTTTAATATAACTTATAGCCTTTTCCATAATTAGGTGGTCTTAGATAACTTTCTTATCTAACTATATATAGAAATCTTCTCACTTATTATTATGCCTTTATTTATACCACTTTTAATACAGTTACTAAAGTATATACGGCTTATCCATAAGGAAGTATCTTCTTATTACTGCATTATAATAGCCCTTTATGTATCGTTTTTTAAATCTAGTTAGGATCCCTAGATCCTCTTCTTATTCCAGTTTAGTAAGCTACTTAGCTCTTAGTATGCCTACTCTAGGCCTATTAGTAATTCTTTATATAGGTGCTCTGTCCCTTATATATCCTAGTGTACTAAATCTCTTATCTAGTTTCTAGTTTTGGTATAAGGTAATTCTCGCTCTAAATTCCTCTATAATTTCTTTCTTTTCGCGTCTTATAAGTAGATCCTTAAAGTCTTAGTTCTATAGGATTCTTAATCTTAAGCTAGCTTCTATCTTAAGCTTCGCTCCTGCCTTAGTCTAACTAGGCTTAGGTGTTCTTATCTTGTCTTAAAAGTCTTAAATCTTACTTATCTTATCTTAAGAATCTTATACCTATAGGAAACTCTATCCTAAGCTTATTTGTATACCTTTAAACTAAGCTACTACCTTATCCTATTAGTTTTCGTCTATTATAGGTCCTTAGGTATGCCTTATCTTATCTTAAGAATCTTAGTCCTTTAGCCTTTTACCTTTATTAAGTGGTGAGCTAGCACTAACAGTTATCTGTTTACTTAATCCCTTTTAGATATTACTTCTTCCGTTTTATAAAGCGATGGATGCCGTGTCTAATGGTGTTATAATACCCATTACTAAACCTTACTCTATAGCGGTCTTAGTCTCTACTTCTATTATAACTTCTTTAAGGTTTATACGCTCCTAGTAAGCTGCCTCTATTACCTTATTGTCTATAAATATTTTACCTATGTTAAACTCGTCGTCTTTAATATTTGGCCTGTGTAATAGTTTGTTAGTTCCTCTACACTCTAAAGATTTTAGCTTTTGTAGCCAATAGCTTACGCTATACTTAGCGTCTTTATAAATTTAGCATGCATTATTGTAACAAAATGTAAAATGGTTAATTAAACATTCTTTTGTTCCTTATAGTACACTATTATCCCTCTATATATATATATCTTCTACTAGTTAGGTTCCCTTTATTGCTTAGTAACTCTAACTATCTTTATAATCCCTTATAAAATGACCTTGTTTTCTATAATTTATATAAGCTCCGTCTTTAAACCACTAACTTTACTATAGAGTCCACCTAAATATCTTCTGCTACTAAAATCCCTAGTTTAGCCTTTACTCTTTAGTCCTATAATTACTAGATCCTTAACCTCTGGGTTTTTATAGTTTTTTACTCCATCTCTTATAGGCTTTTTTAGTACCGCTTAGGTCTATTAGCTCTGCGCTATACTATAGTTTCTAATTTAGCTTTAGTTATTGCGTACTCTACGCCTTATATAACTATAAAACTCTATCCTAACCCTTCTTAGCCTGTTCCCTTTAGTAGATTCGATTATTAATCTTAATTGCTTAATCTATTAATTTCCGTAGGGTGTCCGCATCTTCTATTAGAATAATCGCATTCTAGACTTTAGCCTTAAGTCCTTATTTATACTGTGCTATAAGCGCCCTATTATTCTACTTAACTTATATTACTAACGTTTAGAACTATATAGTGTACTTAATTGCTAAGGTTCGTTATGTAATATTCTAGACTTTTCTTTCCGCTGTGGTTGCTGCCTTTAGGTCTCTAAATATTTATATAAATCGCCCCGTAAACCCTTCCTAGCTTAAGAACATAAATTATACCTTCTAATTAGTGGTTGTTATTCTATTTGCCTATATCTCTATAAGATAAGGCTTAAACTACTTAAGTGCCCTTTCTAATAGGAATAATCCCGTATATACTATTCGATCTATAGGTGTTAGTAGCTTTACCCCTTCTTACGTAACTTTAAAGTGCATTTGCGTAAGGAATTCTTTAAGCTTTAATCTTTCTCCCAAATACCTTTTAATTAATAGTAACTTAATCTTTACTACTTTTATCCCATTAACCCTTTCTTCTAACGCTGCATTATTTGTTATTAACTAGTTAACTATCTCTTATAATTGTTTAATTGTTATAGGTTATTATAAGTTAGTATCTGCCATACTGGTGTTACCTAACCTTAAAGTAGTTGCCGCAGTTAATAGCGTTATAGTGGCTGCTTTTAGTAGCATATTGTTTAACTTTCTATATTTAATACTATAACTAGGTAGTAATTATATAACGGAACCTTATAGCAGGAACTACGGTGGGCTTATTATTGGGCTAGGTATATAGGTAATATAAATTAAAGTTAATAACGTAATAATAACTAGTAAAGTAGTTGCCTAATAGATTAACTCTAATTATATTCTAAGAATTACTATACGGAAGGAACTATCTAGGTAGGGACTAAGGGTCCTTAAATATACAACTATACTCCTATAAAGTCCTTCTTATACGTAATATATATATGCTCTATCTACTCTATTACGGATTATATAGATCCTACAGATTATATAGATTATGTTACATAACCTTAGTTACCATTCCTCGTTATATAGCTCTATCGGTTCCATCCTAGACTATACTTATATTAACTAACTAGCTTCTTCTAACTCTTCTCTAAGTAGTCGTAACATTGTACTTAAAGCGTCTGTAACACTAATAGCAATTTTCTATCTTAGGGATAGAAAATCTTAATTAGCTAGTAGAAGTTATGGGAGAACACGTAATAAACTTTATCCTTTATAACGCGTAAATCTTAGAGAATTAATATCCACTAATAATACTGTATAGTATATACTATTGTAATATATATATTCTATACGTTATTAATATATACTAACAGTTATTCTATATTACCTTTTTTTTATTATTGTTACGGGATACCCCCGTGATACCTTATATACGTCTACCTATTTCTACCGACTTAATAACTAGAGACTAACTACAAGACAGCAATCTAATAGCAATCTACGGCAATTTAACGGCAACTTGCCATATTTTACTATATTCCACTAAGTTCTACTAAGTTTTACTAAATCCTGCTAAGTTCTGCTAGGACTACTACCTAAATCCTATTCTGCTTTATGTATATGTTAATTAAGCAACTAAGTTTATAATATATACCCTTTCTTCCCGTTTTCCTACCTTCTTTCCTTACGTAACGTCTTAACCTTATTATACAGTTTATATATATAGCTTAATAATATCTACTTCGCTATATATTATTACCGCTTATACTTACTCCGTAATACTACGTTGCGTTAACTACCTATACTACCGTTAAAATGCAGAACGTACCCGAAGCCCCTATAGCAGCTACTAATATTATATTTATACTCTAAGAATAATTAGCAGAGATATAAAAGTCTTTTATAGACGCCCTTACCTAGAACTAAGCTATTCTAAATTAATAATAAGCCGAATAAGAAGTACAATACTAGTAATTAATTAAGGACCTCTAAGAAGAAATCTGTACTTTTAAGATGTCCATGCTAGGGCCTTAAGACTAAATACTATCTCTAGAGATAAACACGTGGAGCGTAAGCCCTAAACCTATAGTAGCTATCTACCCTAAACTAACTACCGCATTATAACGATCTGAACAGTTACCTAACCCCCTAATATTTACTAGTAAATAATAAGAGCTCTAATTATTTCTAAGCTAGCTTAAAAATAAGCTAATTAGTAACGCTAACTGTTACCTAACTAAAGCTAACCGACTCTGTTACGCCCTAAGTTAACTAAAAAAAGAGGCAGCTAACCTTATTAAACCCCTTTAGCCAAACTCAGTATAAAGCCTAGTTATATTTCTTAAAGCTATATATAGTAACCTAAACCGCTAAGCTACTGCTTAGAGAAAGATAAACTATATAGCTTAGGGAATAAAGAGTTTTCTAGTATACTTCTCTAAATTTAACCGTTATATAAGGGAAATAGGCTAGAACGATTCCGCACTAATTAACAGCCTTATTAAATTATTAAGCCCTAAACTAAAAACCTTCCTAATAGGCGTAGACCTACCAGGAGCCCTTAACGCCTACGTAAACGTTATTAATAAATAGTATAATAATAATATACTACGCTTAACACCAAAGCCCGCCTCCTAATATAATACGGCAACCCCGCGAATATCTACTAAGTTATTATCTTAGCCTAAGCACCCTAACGCCATGGATATTAATACTGGAACCCTAGGATACGCCTTACTAGGGTCCTTTAAACAAGAATAACGTATTAAGCTAGGCCTCTGCTTTAAATGTGGAAGTAACTCTTACCTCTCTAACTACTGCTCCGTCCCTATACCTAAACACAATTTATAAATGGCTAACACTAGTAACCGTTTACCGCTCCTAATCTTTACCTAGTTCTAGCCCCGTGTCTAGTAAGTACCACTTATAAGGACGAAGCTATAACTGATATTCTATAGGAACCCCTTCCTAAAAGGTAAGTTTTAAAGTTAAGTTGCTCTCCGGGACGGCTCTGCCTTAAGATCTTGTTAAATACTTTAGATGTTATAAACTCTAACTTTTAGGATTATAGTATAACCGTTAACTATCGTCTTTAGCAGAATAATTAATAGGCTAATGCTTAAGTCCTAATTAATACAGGAGCTAGTGGTATAGGATTTATTAATAAGATCTTTATGTAAGATAATAGTTTTACCCTAACCCCCCTTGACCGGCATATTAATGTATTTAGATTTAATGGCAAACGCACGGTCTTAGGCTAAATTACCTATATAGTATACCTAAGACTCTAATACCTAAACCATAATGAACTGATTAAGCTCTTTGTTACTACCTTAGGTTACCTAGTAATTCTTAGATAACCCTAAATAAAGCTATATAAGGTAACCATTAATTAGGATAACCTTAAGCTTTTATTTACTGCCTCCCGTTGCAAGCAGAAGTGCCTTATAACGCACTATCTTAACCCTAAACTAAAATCTAGGAAATCTACTAAGATTCCTACTAATATTTACCCCGCGCCTAAGGAATCCACTAAATTTTATTAACCTAGGAATTCTACCGAATTCCACTAATATAAGATTTCTACCGACATCTATTAAGGATCTAAAAATTCCACTAAACCCCACGAACAGACCCTAAGTACTATACCACCCCAAGCTAAGTAGAAGCTTAAGCTTAGTATATAAGACTACTAGAAGAACTAGTACTTTATAATAAAAAGAATACTTAAAGAACCTAAACCTAAATCTGATACTATCTCCATACCTAATACTAAACCTAATACTAAACCTAAACCTAAATAAGAAACTATAGACAATCCGAGCGAGCTTAGCACCCTAGATATCTATATAATTAAAGCTACCCCGCTAGCGCAACTCGCTAAGAAACCCGAATATACGATCTTTGCTATTACTATAGCTAATATTAAGAAGGCCTTAGCACCGAAGAAGCACACTAACCCTGCTATAAAGGTACTAGTAGAGTACTATAACCGCCTAGAGGTATTCTTATAAAAGGAAGCCGATAAGTTACTAGAATATAGATTATACGACCATAAGATTGTACTTAAAGAAGGAAAGTAGCCTAGATTTGGACCCCTATACGGGATGTCCTAAAATAAACTCTAAGTATTATAAAAGTATTTAGACGAGAACCTAAGTAAAGGATTTATTAGAGTAAGCTTGTTGCCTATAGCCGTACTAGTAATCTTTATTAAGAAACCTAGCGGCGGTCTACGCTTCTATATAGACTACTAAGCTCTTAACGCCGTTACCGTTAAGAACTAATATCTAATCCCGTTAATATAGGAGATACTAAACTAACTAAGTAAGGCTCGCTTCTACACGAAGCTTAATATTATCTCTACATTTAACCGCCTCCGCATTATAAAAGGAAATAAATGGCTTAGTGCATTCCGTACCCAATATAAGTTATTTAAGTACTTAGTAACACCCTTTGGCCTCGCAAACGCTCTAAGCTCGTTTTAGCATTATATAAATAATACCCTACGTCCTTACCTGGATATCTTCTGTACTGCTTATATTAAAAATATCCTAATATATAGTAACAACCTGACTAAATACTAGAAATACGTTAATTTTATTCTATAAGCCCTATAAGGAGCTAGTCTATAATTAGATGTAGATAAATACAAATTCTATAAAATAGAAGTCCTATACCTTAGGCTTCTTATTTCTATAAATGGTATATAAATAGACCTAAAGAAAGTTAAAGCAATTGTAAACTAGCAAGAACCTAAGAATGTTAAGGATGTAAGAGCCTTTATAGGATTTGCAAATTTCTACCAACGGTTTATTAATGACTTCTCCGCCTTAGTTTTACCCCTTATAGCTCTAACCTAAAAGGATAAAGCCTTTATCTTTAATAAGGAATGTAAAAAGGCCTTTGCTTATCTAAAGGTTATATTTACTATAGCGCCTGTGCTTTAATACTTTAACCTAAACCGGATAAGTATTATAGAAGCTAACTTATCCGACTATGTTACTAGAGGCATTCTATCTTAGTATAACGAAGATGGAGTATTATACCCCGTAGTATACTACTTAAAATAATTAAGCCTAGCCGAATATAACTATAAGATCTACGATAAGGAGTTACTGGCTATTATTAGATATTTTTTTTAAATAATAGCGACCTAAACTAGAAGACGCCGGATTTCCAATTAAGGTCCTTAGTGACTATAAGAATTTATAGTACTTTATAACCACGAAATAGCTAAGCTATTATTAGGCCCGCTAGTTAGAATATCTATCCCGTTTCCCATTCTTAATTATATACCGCCTAGGCGTTTAAGGTTAAAAGCCTAATGCTCTAACTTAACGTTTATAAAACGCGCTAGTACTAGAAAAAGCGCGCTCTTACTAAAACTAGACCCTGCTTTATCCTAAACTATTTAACCCTCCTACTAAAGACCTTATAGTACACATCCTTAAAATAACTAATTAATTAATTAAACAGATTATAATAGATAAATACCTAAACAATAAGTTTATCTAAGAGGCGCTTAAGCTAATCTATGACAGCGTTAAACGCTCTAAGAAGATCTTTCTAAGTAAATATAAAGCTCGCGGAAACCGCTTATATTATTAGAACCGCTTAGTTATACCTAACTATAATAAACTTAAGCTTAAGCTCCTTGAATATATATATAATTTACTAGTAGCTGGCCACCTAGGCCAAGGAAAAACCCTAGAACTACATTAACGAGAATACTATTAGCTAAATATGCATAATATGATATAAAGGTATATCTTTAGCTGCTATATCTACCGATAAGCCAAAGCCTCGTATAAGACGTATAACGGCCTCCTAAAGCCACTGCCTGTTCCGGACTAAAGATGGAAGGATATTTTAATTAACTTTGTCGTTACCCTCCCCGTAAGTAAGGGCTGTATAAATATTATAGTAGTCGTAGACCGACTATTTAAGATGAGATACTTAATCGCCTGTCCTAATATATTAACATCTACTGTTGCCTAACTATTCCTAGATTATATATAGAAACTCTACAGACTCCCTAAAATAATTATCTCTAATAAAGGCAGCTAGTTTGTCTCTATATTTTAGAAAGAACTAACTACCTAACTCTGTATTAAAGTACTGTTATTTACGGCATATTACCTAGAAATGGATAGCCAAATAGAATGTATAAATTCTATAATAGAATAGTATATTTAGATATACATGTTATACTTATAAGATAACTAGATTAACTGGCTTGCATTTACTAAGTTTACTATAAATAATTCCATCTCGGAAACTATAAAGGTCTCCCCGTTCCTGGCTAATTACGGCCAACACCTATAAATGGGTTTTAAACCTTTTAGTAATATTCCTTGCCCCGCTTATTACGCCCTATAAGTTATAGAAGTAAATAAATTTATAAAGAAGATAGAGGAACTATAACAGTTTCTTATTAATGAAATAATATAGGCCTAATCTATCTATAAAGCCGCAGTAAATAAGAAACGAACCCTAGTACTAGCTTACTAAATTAGTAACTTTGTCTGGCTAGATATAAGAAACCTAAATATAAAATAACCTACTAAGAAACTTAATTAGAAGAACGCTGGCCCTTATAAGGTTAAGAAGGTCGTCTCCTCTTACTCCTACCGATTAAAGCTCCCTAATACGGTTAAAATCCACCCCGTATTCTATATATTAGTCCTTTACCCTACTGCCCCTATATTAGACGCCCTACCTAAATAGATATAAAACCCTCCCCTACTAGTTAAAGTGGATGGTGAGAATAAGTACTTTATTAAAAGAATTAACGATATTAAGTATAATAAATAGAAACGCTAGTATATATACCTTATGAAATGGAAAGGCTTTACTGAGCCCTTATGGGAACCCGTTAACTCTATAGGACTTATATAAGCTATAGAAGACTTTTATAAACTCTACCTAGAACTACTACAGCCCTATTTCGCAGAAGCTTGAGTTTAAAGGGGGGGGTACTATTACGGGACACCCCCGTAATACCTTATATACGTTTACCTATTTCCACTAACTTAATAACTAAAGACCGACCACAAGACGGCAATCTAATAGCAATCTGCGGCAATCTAACGGCAATTTACTATATTCTACTATATTTTACTATATTCTACTAAGTTCCACTAAGTTCTACTAAATCCTGCTAAGTTCTGCCAGGACCACCACCTACGTATTAACTAAGTAACTAAGTCCACAATATATACCCTTTCTTCCTGTTTTCCTACCTTCTTTCCTTACGCAACGTCTTGACCTTATTACATAGTTTATGTATATAGCTTAATAATATCTACTTCGCTATATATTATCACCGCTTATGCTCGCTCTATAACAATTATTAAATATTTTACCTAATAAAGCACCTGTAGATTCTAAGGCTTTTAATAAGTATAAAGATATTTATAAGAATATAAGTAACAGCTAAGACGCTAGAGGAGGTAATTAAGGTAATTTAGTAATTATCCCCTTATAAGGGTTATTTTAACCCTTACTTAGGTACATACCTAGGAGCTCTTAAAGGCTGCTAAGGCTAGCCTTCGGCTAGCCCTTAGCACCTTTTTATAAGCTCCTTAGGCTGGCAGCCCTCCTATCGTCCTTATTAGTTTGTCTTTATATAAGGCTATTACTATACTTTTTACTATATCGTCTTCTTCCATTAACTTTCCTTATAACTTATACTCGGCTTATTTACTCCCTACTATATACCTAGGCAATATGCCTTATACCCCTCCTTTTTCTAATAACTATAAATATATTTAACAATTAGCAGCGAATTTAATATTTATTAAAGATAATATAGCTAACCTAAACTTATAACCTAAAGTTAAAGGTAATAAAGCTAATAAAGTTAGCGATTAACTAGTATCTTATAATTATTAGGTAGCGGAAATAACCGCAGTAATAAGAATAATAAGGGTAAGGAGTTACCTTCTTTAGAGGAGCTAGAAGATCTCTTTAGCATATCTATATATAACTATCTTAAACCTATAGCAGAAAATGTTAATAAAATAGATAGCCTAGCTAAGGGAATTAATATTATAACTGTTCCCTAGGCTATATAGAAGTTAGAGACCTATATAGTAGTTAACTAAAACTCTTTAATAGCCAATAATATAGATAATATTAGTAAGTTATAACTATTAAAAATATTGTTACTATAACCTAATAACTATAATATATAAATAATCTGCTTATTAGGGAGGAGGGTAATTATTAAAAAGGGAATATAAGAGGTAAATTATTCTTTATACTAAGGAAGTGGAAGTTTAAGTAAGGTAATATTACTAATTCTAATTCTAACAACTCTGCTAAAGAGAGTAGTAGAGGTAGTGAGGGTGGTAAGGGTGGTAATAGTCTATATCCCTAAAAGTAATAAAGGCTATCTACCTATTACGAAAAATTGTCTTCTAGTCCCCCCTATCCCTCCTATCTTTAACTTTAACTTTTAATACCTATACGTTAACTAGTAAGCGGTATCTACTCTATAGCCTATTAGCCCTTTGCTTTAGAAGCCTACCATTTTTTATAGTATTAAACCGCCATATAATAAGGCTAGTAATTATACTTATAATAAAGACAAGGACGGTAATAGTAGTGGCGTTACTAATAACTAGAGCGACGTTTTAAACCTAGAGCCTACTATAAAGCGTTATACCTAGACTAAAAAAGATAAAATTAATAAAGTGAGCTTAGATAATAAATGGGAGATAAATAATATTCTAGGAGAAAGAATAACTAAGTTAGGGCGTAAATATAAGGTGGCTTAGAAGCTTATCTAAAGTTATAAAAGCGGGCTTTTAAATTCTAAAAATGCCCTTATGTCTTACTAAAGGAGCGTTTAATAAGCTAAAGCTAGATTATTATAGGTATACTCTTTTTCTAAAGTTGTAGGAATAAAGAGTAGAGTTACCGTATGGAAGGGGCCGGGCTATTAGCTTAGGCGTATTCTTGTATTTTAGTTAGTCCTATAGAAATAGGGGGCCGGGGTTTATATTTAGTGGTCTAATTATATAAGTGCATTTCTTATAGCGGTGTTACTATATACAGCCGTTTTTATCCAAATTTTGCTACTAACTTATTTATATTATATATATCTAATTAAAATAGAGCCTTCTAAGTAGTAAGACTTACTATATTACTGGATATTATAGTACCTATTTGTTTATATTACGAATCCTCTCTTTTACTATTAATATACTTAAAAGATAAGGCGGTTACCCAGTGGCTTATTAGCCAAAATGTACTAAACCAGTTCCGGGTTGCAAAGGAAATGGCAATAAAAGGCAGGGGGGCGAGCAACGGGTGCCCCCTGATGACTCTATAGCAGTAGAGT
>Ga0307515_10009940_pt1 | contig 18315 bp, 14 predicted proteins | sample 17_EM_MG_FD_194513 | JGI IMG/M metagenome (GOLD analysis project Ga0307515, IMG submission 194513) | Populus trichocarpa ectomycorrhiza microbial communities from riparian zone in the Pacific Northwest, United States - 17_EM | ecosystem: Host-associated > Plants > Roots > Unclassified | place...
CGCCGCCTTCGCTCACCAGCGCGGCGGCCGCTTCTCGTTGAAGGCCTGCACGACCTCCAGCGCCGCCTCGTCCATCATGTTGCAGGCCATCGTGTGGCCAGCGTCGATGTAGGCCGCTTCCACCCCGGCTTCAAGTTGGCGGTAGAAGAGTTCCTTGCCCAGCGCGACCGCGGCGCGGGGCTTGGCGACGATGCTGGTGGCCAAGCGCACAACCTCGGCGTCCAGCCCGGCCGCATCGTCGGCCACGCGGTTGACCAGGCCGCGTTGCTGCGCTTCGTCGGCACTGATGAAGTCGCCCGTCACCAGCATCTCGAAAGCCTGCTTGCGGGCGATGTTGCGGCTCAGGTGCACCGCTGGCGACGAGCAGAACAGGCCCAGGTTGACGCCACTGACCGCGAAGCGCGCGCTGCGCAGTGCCACCGCCAGATCGCAGGCGGCGACCAACTGGCAACCGGCGGCCGTCGCCACGCCCTGCACTTTGGCGATCACCGGGATCGGCAACTGCTGGATCTGCATCATGACCTTGGCGCAGCGGGCGAACAGGCCGCGGTAGTAGTCCAGCGCCGGCTCGGCACGCATCTCTTTCAGGTCGTGCCCGGCGCAGAACGCCTTGCCGGACGCAGCCAGCACCAGCACTCGGACCTGCGGGTCTTTCGCGAGCACATCCAGCTCGGTCTTCAGTGCGGCCAGCATCGCCTCGGACAAGGCATTGAAGGCTTGCGGGCGGTTCAGCGTCACGGTCACCACGCCACGCGGGTCGTCGTGGCGCAGTAGCAGCGGGTCTTGTTCGGTCAGCATGGGTGGTCCTTTTCGTCGACGGCCTGATCGCACCAATGTAGCGCCGTGTCGTTCGGTGTCGCGCCATGTAGATCAACGCGGCCCGGTATCGCTCATGCGCCGGGCAACAAACTCGACCGGCGCGTCCGAACCCTGGCCTGCCAAGGTCATCATCACGAAGTGCAGGTTGCCGTCTGCCCCGAGGCGGGCTATGTAGCTGTGCGCCTGCACGCCATCGCCCATCTCGCTGGTGCGCGTCGAGAAGCGCAGGCCAATATGGTCGATTTCGCCATCCAGCACGCCACGCGGCACGCCCAGAAACGACGCCGTACCGGTCACCTCGTGGCGCTCGCCGCTGAAACGAAAGCGCTCGACGCGGGTCGTGCTTTCCCACTCGTAGTGCAACTCGGCCTGCCATTCGCCGTTGATATCCGGTCGCGCAGTGAAGTAAAGCCATGCGCCGATGCCAAGCACGAGGACGCCCGCCAGGCCGGCGCCGAGCACCAGCCAGTGCCTTCGATCTGCCGGTCCTGCCGCCGAGCCGAGTGTGCCGGCCAACGCGGCCGACAGCCTGTCGATGTCGGCCGCGAAACGGGTGTTGCCGATCTCCAGCGCCTGCAGGCCAGCCAAGGCCTGGATGTCGGCAGGCAACTCGGCCGGTGTGGGCATCGTGGCGCCGTCCAGCAGCACCGGGATCACCCGCAGCCCGAGCCGCAAGCCCGCAGCGATTTCCAGCCGCACGAAGTCGCCCGCGTCGTGCAGCCGTGCCCCGCCGCCCTCGCGCTCGCCGCGCCAGCGCCGGCCGATCAGCACCAGCAGCACGCTGGCGCTGCCGACCGCGCGCTGGATGACCTCGGCAAAGCCCTGGCCGGCGGCGATGTCGTCGACGTCCATGAACACGCGCCCCGCGCCAAAGCGCTTGGCCAACTCGGCGCCGATCGCGCGGGCGTAGCCGGCGCCATCGTCACGGCGGTAGCTGATGAAGACCTGGGCAACGGACATCGGTGAGCTGCGTGGTGGCAACAACGGCGCCGCAGCATAGCGCCGGTCCGCCGTGCTCGGGTACACTGCCCGCTTGCCAGGAGAGAGCCCCATCCGGGGCCGCCGAAGGCGCAGAGGTCGTACAGGCCTCGAACGCTCAGGCAAAAGGACTGGCAAGCGCTTCGCGTCAAGATGCGGGGCGTTCCTCACTGGAGAGAGATGGGTCTTCGAGCTCATCCACCGAAGGGGCAAGCGGTGCCCGGCCACACGCCGACACTGTCAATCTCTCAGGTAAAGCGGACAGCGAGGGCATTTCCGACCGTTACTGGTTACTTGGATTGCCCTCGACACAGGAACCGCGACCGATGTCCGCTCCCACCGCCGCCGAACTGCTGCAGACCCCGCTGCATGCCCTCCACCTCGAACTCGGCGCCCGCATGGTGCCCTTTGCCGGCTACGCGATGCCGGTGCAATACCCCGCCGGCCTGATGGCCGAACACAAGCAGTGCCGCGAAGCTGCCGCGCTGTTCGATGTCTCCCACATGGGCCAGCTGCGCCTGATCGGCCCCGACGCCGCCGCCGCGCTCGAAACCCTGGTGCCTGTCGATGTGATCGACCTCGCCCCGGGCAAGCAGCGTTACGCCTTCTTCACCAATGAACAAGGCGGCCTGCTCGACGACCTGATGATCACCCGCCCGCCGGTGGATGCCCTGGCGAACTTCGGCGACCTGTTCGTCGTCGTCAACGCCGGCTGCAAGGACGCGGACATCGCGCACCTGAAATCGAAGATCGGCAACCGCTGCGAAGTCCACCCGCTGCCCGACCGCGCGCTGCTGGCGTTGCAAGGCCCGTTGGCCGCCCAGGCGCTGGCCCGGCTGAACCCGGGCGTGGCCGCCCTCACCTTCATGACCGGCGGCGTCTTCACCTTGGCCGGGGCTGAATGCTTCGTCACCCGCTCGGGCTACACCGGCGAAGACGGTTTCGAAATTTCCGTGCCCGGCGACCAGGCGATCCAGTTCGCCCGCGAGTTGCTGGCCCAGCCCGAGGTCAAGGCAGCCGGCCTGGGCGCACGCGACACGCTGCGCCTGGAAGGCGGCATGTGCCTGTACGGCCACGACATCGACACCAACACCACGCCGGTCGAAGCTGCGCTGACCTGGGCGATCCAGAAGGTGCGCCGCGCCGGTGGCGCCCGTGCCGGCGGCTACCCGGGCGCAGCCGTGATCGACGCCCAGCTGGCCGAAGGCGCCAAGCGCAAGCGCGTCGGCCTGGTCGGCCTGGAGCGCGCCCCGGTGCGCGAAGGCACCAAGCTGGTCGCCGCCGATGGCACCGAGCTGGGCACCGTCACCAGCGGCACGCTGGGCCCGACCGTGAACCAGCCGGTCGCGATGGGCTACCTGCCCGCATCGCATACCGCAGTCGGCACCGAGGTGTTTGCCGAAGTGCGCGGCAAGCGGCTGCCGATGAAGGTCGCCACGATGCCTTTCGCCCCGCACCGCTACTACCGCGGCTAAGCCCAAGCAGCAGCTCGAACGGCCGGTCCAGGTTCTTCAGACTTGACCGCCGGCCGGCCCTGAATCAACCTTCGCTTCCCAGCACACATTCCCCAAGAGGAGCCCTGCCCATGACGACCATGTTCACCACCGACCACGAGTGGATCAACATCGAAGATCACGAAGCCGCTGTGGTCGGCATCACGTTGCATGCGCAAGACGCGCTGGGCGACGTGGTGTTCGTCGACCTGCCCGAAGTGGGCAAAACCTACAACAAGGGTGAGATCACCGGTGTCGTCGAGTCGGTGAAAGCCGCCGCCGACATCTACATGCCGGTCACCGGCGAGGTGGTCGAAGTCAATGAAGAACTGCGTGCCAACCCCGGTCTGGCCAACACCGACCCGATGGGCAACGGCTGGTTCTTCAAGGTCCACGTGACCAACATGGGCGAGTTCGACCAGCTGATGGACCCGCCCTCCTACGACGCGTTGCTGAAGACGCTGTAAGCCCCCTCACCTCCGCTGCCTGAGGTCGGCCAGCGGTGCGTTGCGCACCGCGTCCGACCCGCCTTTCGCTGTCCTGCTCGCCCTGCCCGCGCCATGCTGATGCACGCCCATACCCCCCTCGACGCCCTCGAAAACCACGGCGAATTCATCGCCCGCCACATCGGCCCCGATGCCGCCGACGAGGCGCACATGCTGAGCGTGATCGGCGCGGCCTCGCGCCAGGCACTGATCGACGCCATCGTGCCGCGCTCGATCGCCCGTGCCACGCCGATGGCGTTGCCCGCGGTGAAGAGCGAAGCCGAGGCGCTGGCCGAGCTGCGCGCAGTCGCGGCGCTGAATCAGGTCAAGAAGAGCTTCATCGGCCAGGGCTACCACGGCACCCACACGCCGGGCGTCATCCTGCGCAATATCCTCGAGAACCCGTCCTGGTACACGGCCTACACGCCGTACCAGGCCGAGATCTCGCAGGGCCGCATGGAGGCGCTGGTCAACTTCCAGACCATGGTCTGCGAGCTGACCGGCATGGCCATCGCCAACGCCTCGATGCTCGACGAAGCCACCGCCGCGGCCGAGGCGATGACGCTGGCCAAGCGCAGCGTCAAGAGCAAGAGCAACACCATCATCGTCGCCGGTGACTGCCACCCGCAGACGATCGAGGTCGTGAAAACCCGTGCCGAGCCGCTGGGCATCGAGGTGCTGGTCGGCGTCGCGCCGAAGCTGATGGAAGAGCACGACTACTTCGCCGTGCTGGCGCAGTACCCGTCCACCAGCGGGCTGGTGCATGACATGCGGCCGTTCGTCGAGGCGGCGCACGCCAAGAACGCCTCCTTCATCGTCGCTGCCGACCTGCTGGCGCTGACGCTGCTGGCGCCCCCGGGCGAATGGGGCGCCGACATCGTCATCGGCAACAGCCAGCGTTTCGGCGTGCCGATGGGTGGTGGCGGCCCGCACGCCGCGTTCATGGCCTGCAGGGATGAGTACAAAAGATCTCTCCCTGGTCGCCTCGTCGGGGTGAGCGTCGACTCGCACGGCAACCCGGCCTACCGCCTGGCGCTGCAAACGCGCGAGCAGCACATCCGCCGCGAGAAGGCCACCTCGAACATCTGCACCGCGCAGGTGCTGCTGGCCGTCATCGCCAGCATGTACGCGGTCTACCACGGCCCTGAAGGCCTGAAGCGCATCGCCACCCGCGTCGCCAGCCTGACTTCGATCCTGGCCGAAGGCCTGGGCAAGCTGGGCCTGAAGGTCACCAACCCCTACGCCTTCGATACGCTGACCGTCGAGACCGGTGACCACACCGAAGAGGTCATCGGCCGCGCGCTGGCCGGTGGCGCGAACCTGCGCCGCCTGTCGCCCAAGCACATCGGCGTGACGCTGGACGAAACGACGACGCGTGACGACGTGACGGCGCTGTGGAGCTGGTTCGCCACTGGCGGCCAGACGTTGCCGAAGGTCGAAGACTACGCCAACGGCATCGCCCTGCGCCTGCCCGAAGCGCTGCGCCGCACCAGCGCCTTCCTGACGCACCCGGTCTTCAACACCCACCACAGCGAAACCGAGATGCTGCGCTACCTGCGCCGCCTGTCGGACAAGGACCTGGCGCTGGACCGCAGCATGATCCCGCTGGGCTCGTGCACGATGAAGCTGAACGCGACCAGCGAGATGATCCCCATCACCTGGCCCGAGTTCGCGCAGATCCACCCGTTCGCGCCGGCCGAGCAGCTGAAGGGCTACGCGCTGCTGAACGAGCAGCTGACCGGCTGGCTCTGCCAGGCCACCGGCTACGCCGGCATCAGCCTGCAACCGAACGCCGGCTCGCAGGGCGAGTACGCCGGCCTGCTGGCGATCCGCGGCTGGCACAAGTCGCGTGGCGAAGGCCACCGCAAGGTCTGCTTGATCCCCGAATCGGCGCACGGCACCAACCCGGCGTCGGCCCAGATGGTGGGCATGCAGGTGCTGGTCGTGAAGTGCGACGCCAACGGCAGCGTCGACCTCGACGACCTGAAGGCCAAGTGCGAGCAGCACAAGGACGACCTGGCCTGCATCATGATCACCTACCCCTCCACCTACGGCGTGTTCGAGCCGCGGGTGAAGGAACTGTGCGCGATGGTCCACCAGCACGGCGGCCGCGTGTACGTGGACGGCGCCAACATGAACGCGCTGGTCGGCATTGCCGCACCGGGCCAGTTCGGCGGCGACGTCAGCCACCTGAACCTGCACAAGACCTTCTGCATCCCGCACGGCGGTGGCGGCCCGGGCGTCGGCCCGGTCTGCGTGGTCGAAGACCTCGTCCCCTTCCTGCCCGGCCATGCCACGGCGGGCCAGGTGCGCGAAGGCGGCGTCGGTGCGGTTTCGGCTGCCCCGCTGGGCAACGCGGCGGTGCTGCCGATCAGCTGGATGTACGTCCGCATGATGGGCGCCGAGGGCCTGAAGCAGGCCACCGAGATCGCGATCCTGAGCGCGAACTATGTGGCCGCGAAGCTGTCTGACCACTATGACATCCACTACAGCGGCGGCATCGACGGCGTGAAGGGTGGCGGCGTGGCGCACGAATGCATCCTCGACCTGCGGCCCTTGAAGGAGACGTCCGGCATCAGCGCCGAAGACGTGGCCAAGCGCCTGATCGACTATGGCTTCCACGCGCCGACGCTGAGCTTCCCGGTCGCCGGCACGCTGATGGTCGAGCCGACCGAGAGCGAGCCGCTGGTCGAGCTGGAGCGCTTCTGCCACGCGATGATTTCGATCCGCGAAGAGATCCGCAAGGTCGAGACCGGCGCCTGGCCGAAGGAAGACAACCCGCTGAAGAACGCGCCGCACACGTCGCAAAGCCTGCTGAAGACCGAGTGGCCGCACGCCTACAGCCGCGAGGAAGCCGCCTACCCGGTGGCCGAGTTGCGCCAGCAGAAATACTGGTCGCCTGTCGGCCGTGTGGACAACGTCTATGGCGACCGCAACCTGTTCTGCTCGTGCGTTCCAATGTCGGCGTTTGCCGACGACGAGCAAGCGTAACTAGAGCACCCGGCGACGGGGGAACCTGTCGCCACCCTCCGAGAGGGTGCCCGGCCGCCATGCGGTGGCCCGGTACCGGCTCGGCTGCACCTGATCACCTGGGGTTTCCGCATGGCCGTCTCCGTCTTCGACCTCTTCAAGATCGGCATCGGGCCGAGCAGCTCCCACACCGTGGGCCCGATGCGCGCGGCGCGCCTGTTCACGTCACGCCTGTCGCACGAAGGCCTGCTGTCGAAAACAGCGCGTGTGCGCTGCTGGCTCTATGGCTCGTTGGGCGCCACCGGCAAGGGCCACGGCACCGACAAGGCCGTGCTGCTGGGTCTTGCCGGCCATGAGCCGGACACGGTGGACGTGGACGCCGTGCCGGGGCTGATGGAGACAATCCGCAGCAGCAAGCGGCTGTCGCTGCTGGGTGAGCACGAGGTGGCCTTCGACGAGCCGGAAGACCTGATCTTCCGCCGCCGCGAGACCCTGCCCTTCCACGCCAACGGCATGCGGCTGGTCGCCTACGACGCCGAAGGCACCGAGCTCGAAAACCGCACCTACTACTCGGTCGGCGGCGGCTTCGTCGTCAGCGACGAGGTGGCGGCCGACGGCTCGAAGCAGAAGGTGATTGCACCCGACGCGACCGTGCTGCCGCTGCCCTTCCGCTCCGGCACCGAGCTGCTGGAAGTCTGCGCGCGCGAGAAGCTGACGATTGCGCAGGTGATGCGCGCCAACGAGCGCCACTGGCGCACCGACGCCGAGATCGACGCCGGCTTGCTGCGAATCTGGCGCGCCATGCAGGACTGCGTCGCCCGCGGCCTGCGCACCGACGGCATCCTGCCCGGCGGCTTCAAGGTCAAGCGCCGCGCCGCGCCGCTGTACCGCGACCTCACCGCCAACCCTGAAGCCGCACTGCGCGACCCGCTGCAGGTGATGGATTGGGTCAACCTCTACGCGCTGGCCGTCAACGAAGAGAACGCTGCCGGCGGCCGCGTCGTGACCGCGCCCACCAATGGCGCGGCCGGCATCGTGCCGGCTGTGCTGCACTACTACAGCCGCTTCGTGCATGGCGCGACCGACACCGGGGTGATGGACTTCATGCTCACCGCCGCAGCGATCGGCATCCTCTACAAAGAGAACGCCAGCATCTCGGGCGCCGAGGTCGGCTGCCAGGGCGAGGTCGGCGTCGCCTGCTCGATGGCGGCGGGCGCCTTGGCCGCAGTGATGGGCGGCACGCCTGAGCAGGCCGAGAACGCCGCCGAGATCGGCATGGAGCACCACCTGGGCCTGACCTGCGACCCGGTCGGCGGCCTGGTGCAGATCCCCTGCATCGAGCGCAACGCGATCGCGTCGGTCAAGGCGATCAACGCGGCGCGCATGGCGTTGCACGGCGACGGCACACACCACGTGAGCCTCGACAAGGTCATCAAGACCATGCGCGAGACCGGCGCCGACATGCAGACCAAATACAAGGAAACCGCTCGCGGCGGCCTGGCCGTCAACATCGTCGAGTGCTGAAACGCCTCCGGCTTCAGGCCGGGGACGCGTTGCCCGCGAGGCTGTGCCGGATCTCGTCGAGCAAGGTTTGTGAGTCGATCGGGCGCTGCAGGTAGCGCGTGGCCCCCAAGGCCATGCCTTGGGCGCGGGCGCGTTCGTCCCAATGGGTCGCCGACAAGAAGATGAACGGGATGCTGCTCAGCGCCGCATCGGCCTTGACCTCGGCGATGAAATCGAAGCCGCTGCCGGTGGGCATGCCCACATCGCTGATGATCAGGTTTGGCCGCTCGGCCCGGGCCAGCTGCAGCGCCTCGGCCGCGGTGTCGGCGGTGAGGACGCGGTAGCCCAGCGGCTGCAGCAGGTCTCGCTTGAGCTGCAGGTTGGACGCCGTGTCGTCCAGCACCAGGACGGTCAGACCCGCCGGCAGCGATGGCAGTGGCGCCGGGGCTGGCACCGGGGACGGTGCCGGTGGCTCCGACCACAGCGCGGGCACCAGGGTTCTCAGGTTGGCGATGAACTCGGCAGGCTCGATCGGCTTGGACACATACCCGTCGAAGCCCGCCGCCAGGATGCGGCCACGGTCACCCGCCATCGCCAACGCGGTGATGGCCACCAGCGGCATCTGCGTCAACTCAGGCTGCGCACGGACTTGCCGCGCGAACTCGTAGCCGTCCATCACCGGCATCTGGATGTCGCACAGAACCGCATCGAAGTCGTGCCGCTGCGCCAGCATCTTCAGTGCCTGTTCACCGTTCTCGGCCGAACAGACCTCGAAGCCCGAGCTTTCCAGCAGGTAGCCGAGCAGCGCGAGGTTGATCGCGTTGTCGTCGACGACCAGCAGGCAGGGCCGCTTCATCGACCGGCCTCCGCGGGCTCAGCAGCACCGGCGAGCGACAGCCAGAACCGGCTGCCGACGCCCAGCTGGCTGGTCACCTCGATGTTGCTGCCATGCAGTTCAGCCAGCTTGCGGCACAGGTACAGGCCCAGGCCGGTGCCTTCGACGCTGGCCGGCCGGCTCAGGTTGCCCACCTGGGTGAACGGCTGGAAGAGCTGGGCCACGTCTTCTTCCGACATTCCGACCCCCGTGTCGGACACCCCCACCACCAACCGCGGCTCGCCCGAGACGCCGTCAACCGGCTCGACGAAGACCTCGACCCGCCCCCGCTCGGTGAACTTGATGGCGTTGTTGGCCAGGTTGATCAGGATCTGTTGCAGGGCGCGCCTGTCGGCCATCACCATGCCGCTGGGTGGCAGCCGGGTCTGCAGTTTCAGGCCCCTGGCGCTGGCGCTGGGCCCCAGCGTCGTGACCACGTCCTCCACCAGAGCGCTGCAGTCCAACGGCACCAGCTGCACCTGCATGCCGCCGGAATCGATCTTGGCCAGGTCCAGCAAGTCGTTGATGAGCGACAGCAGGTGCTTGCCGCTGGACTGCACCATGTTCAGCTGCTTCTCCTGGTCCACCGTCAGCGGGCCCGGCAGGCGCATCAGCAAGATGCCGGCAAAGCCGATGATCGCGTTCAGCGGCGTGCGCAATTCATGGCTCATCGTCGCCAGGAAACGGTCTTTGGCCTTGTTGGCGCGCTCGAGCTCCAGGTTCTTTTCCTCCAGCGCGCGCTCGACCCGCCGCCGCTCGCTGATGTCGCGGATCGCGCTGAGCCCGAACTGTCCCAGGTCGGTGCGCAACGGGCTCAGGCTGATCTCGACCGGGAACTCCTCGCCGCCTTTGCGCCGGCCAGACAGGCTCAGCCCGGCGCCCATCGGCCGGGTGTGCGGGCTGGCCATGTAGCGCTCACGGCGCTGCCCATGGCCGGGCCGAAAACGCTCGGGCAACAGGGTCTCGAGCGGGCCGCCGACCAGCTCGCGGGCCCGGTAATTGAACATGACCTCGGCTTGCCGGTTCACCAGCGCGATGCGACCGATCCCGTTGACCACCACCACCGCGTCAGGCATCGAATCGAACAGTTCCTGGTAGCGGGCCCCCAGCAGCTGTGCATCGCGCCGCGTTCGCAGCTGCGTCACATCGGCCAGGTTGTAGACCTCTCCCATCGGCTCGCCATCGCGGCCACGCAGGTGGCGCGAGGCCACGTTGACGTACAGCAGGGCCCCGTCGGCACAGCGGGCGATGGCGTCGAACGAGGTGTCGGCATTCGGCGGGCGCCAAGCCGCGGCCCGGCCTTCTTCGCGCTCGGAGTGCAGGATCAGGTCGTGCAGCCGCTGGCCAATGGCATGGCTGCGGTGGTGGCCGAACATCGCCTCCGCCGTGCGGTTCCAGAACTGGATCAAGCCGTCGACGCCCAACAAGACAATGCCGTCGGGCGATTCTTCGGCAATGCTTTCGAACAATGCCGCGTCAAGCATGGTGCCGTCCCTTGCGCCGGTTATGTTTGTATGGCGCTGGCTGATTCTTCTCTTTTCGCAGCCCAGGCGTGTGACTTGCCCAGACTTCAGGTAGGGACTTGCCCGACAGGGTTTCCGAGCTCGCCACTGGATTGGGATGCCATGCCTAGAATCAAGCAGCCCTTCAGCCATCAAGCAGCCCTCAGACTCGGCCGCCCATGCAACACACCGATCCCAATGCCCTGCCTGCGTCGATCGCCCTGATCGACGACGACGTGGAGTACACCGAGTTCCTGGCCCAGCACTTGCGCGGCCTGGGCCTGCAAGTGCACCGCTTTGCCGACAGCGACGAGCTGCTGGCCGACACCGCACCGTTCAGCTACGGCTTCTACCTGGTCGATCTGATGCTGCCCGGCATCGACGGCGTCGAGCTGATCCGCGTGCTGCGCCGCCGCACGCATGCCGGCGTGCTGGTGGTGTCGGGCCGGGTGGCGGAAGACGTCTTCTCGTCGGTGGTCGACGCCGGCGCCGACATGCACCTGGCCAAGCCAGTCACTTTTGACCAGGTGGTGGTTGCGATCCGCGCGGTGCACCGGCGCGTGATCGCCACCGAGTCCGGCTCCAAGGAATGGGTGCTGGACCGTCACGCCGGCCAACTCGTCGCGCCGGACGGCGTGCGGGTCGAGCTGAGCGAAGGCGACCTGGTGGTCATGGAATGCTTCGTCGAAGCTGAAGGGCAAACCGTGACCCGCGAGTTGCTGTGCCGCCGCCTCGGCCGCCCGGTCAGCGAAGAACCCGACAACACCCTGAGCGCGACGCTGTACCGGCTGCGCCGCCGGATCGAGCGCGCGACACCGGTAGTGGTGCCGATGCAGTCGCAGTCGCGGGTCGGCTACGTGTTCCGCGCACCCCTGCGGAGCGTTTGACCGCCGCTGACAAATGGCCCGCACGAAGTGCCGGGCTCTTCAAGTGGCGTGCGCGGATCCGGCTTGGCCGGTCCGCTGCGCGAGCCCCCTCGGGGGGCAGCCCCTGGAAAGGGGCGTGGGGGCTAATCCACCAACGGCAGCCAGAGCCGGAAAACGCTGCCCTTCGGCTCGTTCGGCGCCCAGCTCGCTTGGCCGCCGTGGCGGCGCATGATCTGCTGGACGACGTAGAGGCCCAGTCCGTGGCTCGGCAGGCCGTGGTTGCCGCGAGCGCCACGCTCGAACAGCCGTCCGCGCACTTCGGGCGCCAGGCCCAGCCCCTCGTCACGCACCTCGAAGACCAGCCCGAGCGGTTCGTCGCTGTCGCTGACCGCCAGCGTCACTGAAGAGTCGGGCGGCGAATAGGCCAGCGCGTTGGACAGCAGGTTGCGCAGCGCCAGCCGCATCAGGCCGATGTCCATGGCGGTCGTGCGCGCGTGCGAAGCACTGTCCCGCCGCACCCGCATGCGCTGGTGCGGGTCCAGGTCGCCGAGCGCCAGCTCGACCAGCACGTTGACGTCGGCGTCGCGCGGCTCCAGCGGTTGCTCGCTGGTGAGCACCGTGCTCGCGGCCAGCGTGTTGTCGATCGAGCCGACGATGTGGCTGATGACCTTCTGCGCGCGCTGCAGCCTGGCCTGCACCTCGCCACGGTCCGACAGGGCGTCGTCGTTCAACGCCGCATCGGCGCTCTGCAAGGCGGCGGAAGCGTTGTTCAGCGGTTGCCGCACCTCGTGCGCCAGCACGCGCACGAATTCGTCGCGCTCGGCCAGGCGCTCCGCCAGCATCGCGGCCTGCGCTTCGGCAGCGCTGCGCTGCACCTGGACCTGCGCCAGGTCGCGGGCCTGGGCCTCTCGACGGATGCGGGCACGCTCGAGTGCCATGCCGACGTAGCCGACATTGCCAAAGATGCCGGCGACCAGCCCGCCAGCCATCACCAGCACCAGGTCGAGTGTCGGCGCCAGCGTCGGCGGCACGTGGGTGCCAGTCCACAAGGCGAGCAGTCCACCGGCCAGCCGCAGAAGATAGGTCGACCCGTAGAAGGCATAGGAAATGCCGATCAGCTCGGCCCCGCGGCCGTGCGGTTGGCGCCCCAGCTCGCGCGCCAGCAGCGCGAGCCAGGTGGCGGCCCCTGCCATCAGCACACTGGTCACCGGCCGCCGCCAAGCCGCACCGGGCCATCCCGCCACCAACGACAGCAGCATCGCCAGCACCGTCACCAGCATCACCATTCGCCAGCGGTCGCCACGGCCGTTCTCGCGAAACAGCGCGCAGATCCGCAGCCCCAGGCCACACAGCGCCAACGCCACCGGCACCGCCGTGGTCCAGTAGATCGGCAGCTTGCCGCGCATCGAGAACAGCAGATAGACGACGCCGATGATCACGCCGCCGCCGCACCACAGCCCGATCGCCGCGGCTTCGTGGTGCGGCCGCAGGATCATCCAGACCAGGCCCGACATCAGCAGGTAGACAACGCCCAGCAGGTACAGCGCGGTTTGCGTGTCCAGCGGAACCAGGGGCATGACAAGCGATTCGGACAAGGGTGCGGCGCCGCAGCGGCGTGGGGTCGAGGCAGTGGCATTCTGGTGCAGCGCCGAGCCCAACGCCTTCGGGTGAGTCCACATGTCCGGCGCGGCAGTGACGCGTTAAGCTTTCGATCATGAACTTGTTGCTCGCTGAAGACGACGCGATCCTGTCGGACGCCCTCTCCGCCCAGCTGCGTGAGGCCGGTTTCGAAGTCGAGCACGCGCCCAATGGCGCAGTGGCCGAGTACCTGCTGCTGAAGCAGCCCTTCGACCTCGCCATCCTCGACCTGGGGTTGCCGCTGGTCGATGGGCTGACCGTCCTCAAGCGGGTGCGCGCTGCCAAGCCGGCGCTGCCGGTGCTGGTGTTGACCGCGCTCGACAGCCTGGACGACCGCGTGGCGGGCCTGAACGCCGGCGCTGACGACTACCTGACCAAGCCCTTCGACTTTCCCGAGCTGGAGGCTCGGCTGCGTGCGCTGCTGCGCCGCACCCGCCCGCTGGGCAACTCGTCGGAGCTGGGCTATCTGAGCTTCGACCGAGACACCCGCCGCGCCGCCGTGCGCGGCGAAACGCTCGACCTGAGCCCACGCGAATGGATGCTGCTCGACCTGCTGCTGTCGCAGCGCGACAAGGTCGTCACCAAGGACCAGATCCAGCAGGCCTGGGCGCTGGACCGGACCGAGGTCGCCAGCGGCACCAACTCGATCGAGGTCTACATCCACCGCCTGCGCCGCAAGCTGGAGCAATCCGGCCTGGCGATCCGCACCGTGCGCGGCCTGGGGTATCTGCTCGAGGCCGAGGCCGACATTGGTGTCTAGCTGGCTGACGCGGTGGCGCCGCGCCGCCGCCCGATCCGAAGGGGCCACTGGCGCGTCAAGCAAACGGTCCGCCGGCGGCCAGTCGCTGCACCGCCAGTTGCTGATCTGGTTGCTGGTGCCGCAGCTGGTGCTGTGGATTGGCGGTGCCTTCGTCACCTACAACCTGACTGCGCGATATGCCAATGCAGCGGTCGACGCCACGCTGTCGCAGGCCACGCGCTCGCTGGCGCGCCAGGTCAAGCCGATCGGCAACGGGCTGTTCATCGACTTCCCTCGCGCCGCACAAGACATCCTCGAAGCCGACCCGAACGACCGCGTGCTCTACACGGTCAGCTCGCCGCCGGGCGAGTTCATCCTCGGCAACCGCAACCTGCCGCCGCCGCGCGGCATCCCGGCCCAGCCCGCATTGGGCGAGCCCTACTTCTACAACGGTGAGATTGCGGCCGCCAAAGGGGGCGGCAACGAGCGTGTGCGCGTGGCGGCGCTGTACCTCAGCTACGGCGACGAGTCCGAGCCGATGCAGACGATGCTGGTGCAGGTCGCGCGCAACAGCGCCAACCGCGAAGAGCTGGCCCGCCGCATCCTGGTCGACACCGTCCTGCCGCTGTCAGCGCTGATCGTGCTGATGACGATGATCGTCTGGGCCGGCATCCGCGCCGGGCTGGCGCCGCTGGCCCGCCTGCGCAGCTTGGTCGAAGGCAAGGCGCCGAACGACCTGACCGCGATCGAGCTGCATTCCGCCCCCAGCGAGGTGCGCGCGTTGGCCCAGGCCATCAACGACCTGCTCGGCGCGGTGCAGCACAACGTCGTCTCGCAAAAACGCTTCATCAGCGACGCAGCCCACCAGCTGCGCACGCCCTTGGCCGGCCTGAAGAGCCAGACCGAGCTGGCGCTGAAAGAGGTGCAGGACGCAGCCGAGGCGGCGAAGGCCCGTGCCCAAGCTGATGCGGACGCCTCAGGCGGCAGCGTCTGCGAAACGCCGCCCGGCAGCTCGTTGACGGCGCGGCTGCAGCGCGTGCACGAAAGCGCGACCCGCAGCGCCCACCTGGTGAACCAGCTGCTGACGCTGGCGCGCGCCGAGCCCGAGTCCGCCACCGTGCAGGCCCGCACGCGTGTCGACCTGGCCCGGCTCGCGCGCGAGCTGACGGCCGAGCTGGTGCCTCGCGCCCGCCAGGCCGGCATCGACCTGGGCTACGAGCCCGGCAACGAAGGCGCAGACGGCGACGAAGCCGCCGAACCCGCGGTCGAGGTGCTGGGCATTCCGCTGCTGCTGCGCGAGGCGCTGGCCAACGTGCTCGACAATGCCTTGCGCTATGCCGGCCGTGGCAGCGAAGTCACCGTACGCGTGGCCGCCGAAAACCATCAGGCGCTGATCGAGGTCAGTGATACCGGCCCCGGCATCCCGGCGGCATTGCACGCCGATGTGTTCGAGCGCTTCGTGCGCGGCACGCACGAAGGCAACGGTTGCGGGCTGGGCCTGGCCATCGTCAAGGAAATCGTCGAGCGACACGCCGGCCACGTGGAGCTGGCCGACACGGCGCCGCAAGGGCTGACGACGCGCATCCTGCTGCCCTTGGCCGAACGGCCAATGCGCGCCTAAGCCGAACGGCTGTTGCGCGCCTGAGCCGAACGGCCGTTGCGGGTTTGAACCCTCAGCCGCAGGACGCTGTTTCGACCCGGTTGCGGCCCAGCGACTTGGCGCGGTACAGCGCGGCGTCGGCCCGCGCGATCACGGCCGCGAAGTCTTCGCCGTCGGCCAGCGCCGCCACCCCGAACGACGCCGACACCTGCAGCGCAGCCGGCCACGGTGCGTCTTCGAGCGTATGGCGCAGCTTCTCTGCCAACACCGCACCTTGCGCCGGCTCGGCGCCCGGGCAGACGACCAGGAACTCTTCGCCGCCCCAGCGCACCAGCCGGTCGCCCGCGCGGATCTCGGCCTGCACCAGCCGGGCAAACTGCTGCAGCACGTGGTCGCCACAGGCATGGCCGTGGCCGTCGTTGATGCGCTTGAAGTGGTCGATGTCGATGAAGACCAGGCACAGCACCGGCGCGCTTGCCGCCTGGCTGGGCCAGTGCTTCAGCAAGAACTCGCGCAGCCCTTCGCGGTTGAGCGCGCCGGTCAACGGGTCGGTGCGGGCCTGGCCGGCCAGCACCGTGGCCTCCAGGTGCAGTGCGTGGTTCAAGGATTCGATGCGCTTCAGGTGCTTTCGAGCCTCGACCAGGTGGGCGCGGAAACCCAACACCTCAACCCACAGCCAGGCCAGGCCAAACAGCAGCCAAGCCCCGACCAGCAGCATCAGCACCTGCGACTGGCTCAGCCACTTGCCGTGGAACTCGATCGCCTCGATGCCGATGCGGTGCAGCCCCGGCTTGCTCTTCGAGCCGGTCGAGAGTTCGACGAAAGGCACGTTGTCCACCCGCGTGTCGGTGTGCTGCAGCGGCACGCTCTGCTCGACCGCCCACCACGAGGCGATGCGGAACAGCCGAACCGGCACGTCGATCTCACCGCTGGGCGGAATGTCGAACTCGACCTCGTTGACCTTCAGGCTGCCGGTGTCCTTCAGGTTCGACAGGCCTTCTTCGTAGTTGCGCAGGTAGAAGCGCACGTTGCGTGGCCCGACGCCTTCGTACTTCAGCCGGAAATGCACGCTGTCGTAGCGCGACAGATCCACGCCTTGCGGGCTCTTGGCCAGGCTGAACGACACCTCGCAGTACGGCCAGGCGTACCCCGCGTCGAGCTGGCATTGCAGCGTCCCCAGCGGATCGCCCGGCAGCCAACTGGCGGCGCTGTGGCCGCCGAGCGTGCTGTCGTCGTTCATTTCGATCGGGTGCTGTTGGGCCTTCAATGCCAGCACGCGCTCCATCCCCCAGTGGTGCCACGCCAGCAGCGCGGGCGTGCCCAGCACCAGGGCGATCAGCACGCGGCGAAGCACCGCAAAGGCACGGTTCGGTGGGGTCATGAAAAGGCAAGGTGGCCATTGACGCGGCCATGGCGAAGCACGGCAGGGACTGCCATGGCTCGGTGCATCTTCGGCCGATGGCCGCGCCAATTGAGGTCAGTCTGGCGGCATGCAGCCCCCAGCGCTGCGTTGCCGTGCGTTTGGCCACGCAGCGCCGCGTCAGGGCTGCGCGGCAGGGCTTCCCGGCTCGACCAGCACACGGATGTCGGTCAAGCCCGCCATCACGGCCTGCGCGTACTCGGCGCACTGCAGGTCATCGGGCTTGCTCTGGACCTGAAGCACCAGCCATTGCAGCACCTGCCTGCTGCCCGTCATGCGTTGCAGCTGCGCGTCCAGGTCGGCGATCTTCCCGTTCAGGTGAAACAGCAGGTGGTCGCGCCGCCACCGGCTGGGCTCGTCGGCCGGCAGCAAGGCCTTGATTTCATCGAGCGTGAACCCAGCCCGCTGGGCGTTGGTGATCAGGTTCAGCAGCATCGCCGCGTCCGCTGAATATTCGCGGTAGCCATTGGCACGCCGCGCGGCACGGATCAAGCCCTTGGCCTCGTAAAACCTGATGCGCGAGCAGCTCAGCTGCGTCGCCTTGGACAGTTCACCGATTCTCATTTGGTAACACCGCAGTGGCTTGACCTTCAGGCCAACTTCAACCTTATGGTTCGAGTGCGGCCCGCCTGTCCAAGCCCCGCGTCTGTCATCCCCATCTCATCCACCTCTTCCAAGTTATTCGCAACGCGCCGCTCAAACCGGACACGCCGGAGCGCGCCGTAACACCCCTTTTCAAAACTCCCGATTCGCCCATCCATACGACGAGGTTTGACCCATGTCTGTTCGAAGTTTTGCCGCATTGCTGCTCGCTGCCGCGGCGGCCATGAGCACCCCGCTGGTCCGGGCCGCCGAACCCACGCCCCACCCTTCACGCCCGGCCTGGATCGAAGCGCTCGAGCCAGGCCAATGGCAAGAGCTGCCGAACACGAAGATCCGCTCGGTGCTGCCGTCGCCGCCGCAGCAAGGTGACCCGCGCAGCATCGTGCTGGCCTGGAGCGGCGGCACCGTCGATCCGGTCAAGGGACGCTTGCTCGTCTGGGGCGGTGGGCACAGCGACTACTGGGGCAATGAGCTGTATGCGTTCGACGTCGGCACGAAGAAGATGAAGCGCATCACCGACCCGAGCCCTCACACACCGGAGTCCAACTGTCATTCGGCGCTGGCCGACGGCACACCGACCTCGCGCCATACCTATGACGGCATGGCCTACATCGCCCATGCCAAGCGGCTGTTCCAGGTCAATGGCTCGCTGGTGCCTTGCGGCTTCCAGGAGCCGGCGACCTGGACCTACAACTTCCCACAGAAGAAGTGGCAGTTGATGATCCCGGACTTCGCGCTGAACGGCTTCGGCACGATGGCCGTCTACGACGAAGCGACCAAGCAGGTCTTCGTCAAAGACAACGCCGACTTCTACGCCTACACGCT
>Ga0307515_10009941_pt1 | contig 18314 bp, 6 predicted proteins | sample 17_EM_MG_FD_194513 | JGI IMG/M metagenome (GOLD analysis project Ga0307515, IMG submission 194513) | Populus trichocarpa ectomycorrhiza microbial communities from riparian zone in the Pacific Northwest, United States - 17_EM | ecosystem: Host-associated > Plants > Roots > Unclassified | place...
GACTCGGTTTTGACGGAAAGATGCGGTTGACTCGAGAAAAATATTTTTTTTGAATTTTCCTTTTTCTTAATTTTTTTGGATTTTTATAAATAATAATAGAAATAAAATAACATTTGAGAAAATCTTGATGGATCCAAAATTGGGTTACAACAAAAACAATTCTCTACTGTCACTAGACCAATACCTCAATTGCAAGTGCTTTCATTTCTAATTATTCAAGAGGGGGTGGTGGGGTTCATTGATTTGCATATTATTTCGATTTGATGGCATTAGCGATCCAGCTACATGGCCATTGCATTCTTTTGTTCCACTTTATTGAAATGACTTAGTGGTCGATGGATCTTTTACTTTTTATTAACCAATGGACTCCTCAAAATCTTGATGATTTTTTGTTTGCAAAACTGGATTTCTTACTTGGATCTGACTAGGTAACATAACGTTTTTGTTTAATTTTCAACTAATTAAATATAAAAAAATAAAATAAAAATAAAATAAATAAATAAAAATTAGTAAGAGTCAATCCAAGTTAACATGACATGTAATCTTGAATAAGAGGTAAGTCAGCCAGGTTAACCAGCCAAACTTGCATCTAGGATTATGAGATCAGAAAAACACAATAGAAAAGAAAATAAAATAAAACTATAAAGCTAAAATTTTGTTTTTTTTTAAAAAAATAATATCGAATAATGAAATTAAAAAATAAAATAAACAAAAAAAATGATATCAACTCTCCTTAACTTTTCAAATTTATGATCCGAATCATTATACTAGAAGTATTATACATTAAAAAATTGTAAAGTTCAATCCCAACAAATCAAACACTAAAGAATGAAATTGAGAAAAACAAATCATGCAAAAGGATTCAAAATTAAAAAAAAAAGATTTAAAATTAAAAAAATAAGAATAAAAAATAAACTAGAGAAACTAACAAAAAAATTGAAATTAAAAATTAAAAAGAAAAACAACTATAATAAAAGAACAAAAAATATAAAAAAAATGAAAATCAAATTAGAAACATAATATATCATAATTAAAAATTAAAATTAAAAACCTAAAAAACTTTTATAAAATAACTAAGGAAAAAATTAATAATAAAAAATAAGATCAAATTGAAAAAACGGTTACAATATTTCTAGTGCATCGTCCGTGGAATGTAACACCAATGAAACACAATATTCTCAGATTCCAAGGGATATACTCACCCGTGAACAACCGGAGGCCCCTCGTGCCTCCATCCTGGAGGACCTTGATGTCCGGACGCAAAAAGAAGTTTTCCCTTACGGAAAACTCCTTATAAAAGAACTGACCTCCCTCCAGGTAGGGTCGTCTTGGAGGACCCGGACCCGGATAGAACTTTGGCCAGTCCCCACCATCTTAGATCAACCCAAAGTTATCCCTCATCAATAACAAATAATACATGTATTAAATGGAAGCATGTTTTAAGAATTCACAGGACGCTTCGAACCGAGTTAGAGATTGCTTTATTAAAAAAAAAAAATCCCTAAAAATCATTGGGATTTTAGATTGAATGAGAATTAAACTTTATGATTTGTTTAGGTTTGTTTTATATGAGATTATCTTCATTTCAAGACTCTGGTCATAGGTTTGATTTGTTAATCCGGGTTGACTCGAGTTGTTTTTTATGTTCTTTTTTATAATTGATTCTTTTTTCAATTTCATCTTTTAACATCAGATTGATTGAGAATTGAGTTTCATAATTTGTTTCGATTTATTTTTTATTAGGTTATCCAGGTCTCATGACTCATATCGCGGGTTTGGTAGGTTAATCCAGGTTGACCGGGGTGATTTTTTTTTTTAATTGGATTTTCTTTTAATTTCATCATTTAACATTGGGTTTATTAGAAATTGAAGTTTATAATTTGTTTTGATTTATTTTCTACGAGATTATTGTAGTCTTGTAACCTGACATGCAGATTATGAGGTTAACTTGGGTTGATCTGAATTGATTTAACATATCAATCTCAAAATTTATAAAAAAAAAATTATTTTAAATATTTATTTTGATTCAAATTAAATTTTGAGGTTGTTTTTTAACCCATCAAATCAAACATGTCACATCAAATTAATTTTCAAATGGTTTAAATTTTTTTTACTTTAATGTCTATATATTTTTTTCTTACATTAAAAACAAATATATGATCCGACACCCAAAAAAAAAATAATTCTAGTACAATATACACGGACAGTCCATGACTCCCTGATTTTCTGGGCTCTTTGTTCCTAAATAATTTAAAATCATAGCTGGCAAGTGAATTGACTTCCTTGCTCCTGTCTATAGTCCACGACTCACTGGTAACGGACTCTTTTTTCCTCTTCAACAACCATATTTTCTTCCCTTTAGCTTTGCAAACACTCACCGCAAATTTGTTAAACCTTTTACCTCCTTTATTTTTACTAGCTTCTTAAGTATCGAAGGATCTTCAACTTCGCTAAAGAACTTTCTTTGTTTTGCAGGGCCGCCGCAGCCTAGCAACCCACACTCACTTAAGAACTCGGTCTATCTCAACCTTGTTAGAAGCCACATCTTCAGTAAGGGCTTTATTATAAACCTCATCACCCAGGAATTTGATAATTCCAACATGCAGCATTGGTTGAAATTTGAAATTACATCTATCTCTTGGGAATCTTATTTTTCCTTGTAACACTGTCTTAATTATGCTTGCATTTTGTTCATTATTTCACTTGGAGCAGGGGAATGGCAGCTGACTGAATTTTTGCTTTTTGCATGCATGCGTGTCCGTACATTTAAGCATAAACTTGTGAGTGCTCGGGTGTATGTGTGTGCGCTCTTGCTTTGCATGCAGGTGGATGGATGGATGGGTAGTAGCGTTTATTTATGCGATGATTTATTTACAGAAAGTCAATGGTAGCTGTAATTATATCATTAAGGGATTAATGGATTACATTGTATTCCTATACTAATCTGTTTTTCATCATACATAGAAGCTTCATATAATTATGAAATATAACATATGAAACATGAATTTGGAGATAACTGGAGCAGAATATCATGGATTTTGGTTCTGAGGGTTATTAGGTGGGGATGGAGGGATGTATGGTATCCAAGTTCTGGGATCTCTTAGATTAAATTCAGGTGGTGGTGGAGGTGCTAATGAAGGGGTATTCGGTATCCATGTCCTTGGATTTCCTAGATTAAATGCTGGTGGAGGCGTTGGATGGAAAAGAGATGGGGTTGGTGAGAGGGGTGGAAATGGAAAGGGCAAAGAAGGTGGGCGAGGAGATGGCAAGGGAGGAAAAGGCTGAGATGGCGTAGGTAATGGAGGGAAGGGTGATGGTGACATGTTAGGCAAGGTATGCCATGGGAACCCATAGGGTGGGGAGTAAGGGAGAAAAAACTTTGAAGAGTTGAAAGAAATCTGCAACTCTTCTTTGTGTTTCCCACACAAGGTAGCATTTTTTTTGGAAGGTCTGTAACTCAAAGCATTCATGCTGTAAATACAGAGATTGTTCTGCTTTGACTTGACTGATATCACGTCTGTTGACATCTTTAAACCAGGAACGTTGCAGGCTGGATATGAGCTCCGTATTAAACTTGCCTGGCATACTAATTCAATTGTCGATCCCACCGCACAATCAACACCATCAACCTCTGGCACTGTCACTTTATATATTCCATAACTATCTGTTGTTCTGTTAGCAGAGAACTGAATCTTCTCTGTAGTTTTTGGTGAGATTGCTTGGAATGTACATTGAATGTGAACATCCGCACCTAATCAGTCCAATATGATTGGCAATGAAAAGATTTCAGAAATTTTCTCAGCGTGAAATTGAAGGGTTTGTTTTATTAAGAGTCATTAAATTACCTGGCAAGAAGCAGCTGTATCTGGAGAAAGTGTTGGTCGAGCAGGTATCACAGTAGACAACACCAACAATAATGATTCGGGAGGTTGGATTGTTTGCTGGTTCAGCAATGAGAGAAAGTGGGAGAGCAAACAAAGTTGCTAGAAGAGCATGAATAATGATTGGAGCCATGGGAGAAGCGGGAAGAAGCTTCCACTAAAAGCATCTCTAGTTAGTACTCCTCTATGAAGAGCATATAATGTAGAATTATTCTATAGATCTAGAAAAATATACTATGTCTGCATGTAATGAGCCCGTGAGTAGATTGGTGTTAGGACCAACTGTAATAGGATAGCTAAAATGCTTTATCTATTCACTACAAACAAAGACATGTGAAGAGCTCTTTTGGCAGATTATGTAGAAAAAAGATTTACTCCATGTTACAACTCTGTAGCAGATTGGCAGGTTGTGGACACTGATTTGAGGCTCTATTATTTCTCAGATCGGAACAGATCACTATCAGGGAGTCCAAGGCATAAAAGGGCAGCGCCGAAGGGAGACCTAAATTTTTTATGTTTTGCATGAAGTATGTGGCTTTGCTCTCTGACCCATTATTGTTTTTTCTTTCACTTTGCGTTTTCAGCAAATTTTTGACTAATAGATGACACTCACCATGCAATTTCTTCGTTCGTCATGCACTATTCAATGACCAAACTGTTTGTTTTTACATGCAATAGTCAAAACCCAGCTTGAGTTGCTCTCTTCAACTGGCAAATGTTTTGCATGAATGCGTCTGATAACAAATGAGAAAGTGTGCTCTTTGGACCCAAGAAGAGTTTAGACCAGGATGAAAAATTCTTATATCCAGATCGACTGGCTGCTAGTGCTTCGTCTGGACCCCAAGATTCTTTGCAGTCTTCAAGTTTGCGGCCAAGGTTTCCCATGGTGAAAGTTACTTTGTATTTATTGTCATTACTCATGAGAAGTATTAAATGCACTTAGTTTTTTCCCATCTATGAAATGAATTTTAAATTATATTTTCTCATTTATTTTTCTTTAATGCTCTCATATGTTGCAATATATTGTAAACCAAACTCTAATTGCATTGTAATCGGAGCCGGTTTAAGCTAAGAGTTGTTTTTTCAATGAAACAAGGCCTTCATTTAACCAAAAAAACTCTAATAATAAATAAGGTATTTTTATTGATTATATTTTGTGAAATGAAAATTACCTCTACTTAACAAAAAAAAAAAAACTCTTAAGTATAAAATGAAAATTGTCCAAGGGTTCACTTGTTAGGTATATATAAAAAAAATAAAAAATAAAATATTTTTAAAATATTTTTAAAAATCTCATTTATAATTTTTCACAAGATTTATATTAATCTTAACCCGGCACTTAAAAGTTGAAGTGCAAGCCCTTATAAATCATTTACATGAGATTTTGTTTGTCTAGAATTATACTGCAATATATCATTATTTTAATTTGTCTCTCTACTAAATTTCATCCTAAAATTACTTTGAAACTTTTATAATTTAGTCATTATTTTACTTTTTTATTATTATTTTAAAAATTACAGTTTATATTTTGAGTCTATATTTTGAGTCGAAACAATTTTTAAATTTATTTAACATTTTATATCCACGCAAGGAAAAAAGCTGACAAAAAAGTTTAGATTATTTACATGGTTATTATTATATTCTAAATAATAACTAAAAAACTGTTTTATTAAATATTATAATTTTGCTATTAAATTATTTTTTTAAAAAAAAAGACTAATCACCGCACCTGCATCCTTTTCTCGTCGTCAAAATCTGTCACCAAATTCAACAAATCAAAATAGCAGGACATTAGACCTAGCTAAACCAACGAATGAAGATGGTTTTTGGTGTGGTACCAATAGATGTGATCTCGAAAGGAGTCTTGGATGGAGATGATCTTAGTGCTCTGCTTGGTCGTGTTGATTGACATGATTAATGACTGGCGGACGTGATTTCTTTTAGGTTTATCATCAAACACTTTATTTGCAATATGGGAATTTATAGGAACCCATCACTAAAAGAAGTTACAAGACATGGTATTTCCACTCACATATCAACAGTAGATACCTCAGATAGGATTGTAAAAAACTCTACCCATATTTAAAAATGTACTATTCTTTTTATTTATAAATATATTAAAATAATATTTTTTATTTTTTAAAATTTATTTTTCATATCAACACATCAAAATAATTTAAAAATATAAAAAATTAATTTCCATTAAACGATATTTGGAACTGTGTTCCAAATAGTGCTTAAGAGCTTAAGAGCTTGTTTGTTTTTACATTTCAAAATCGCTTTTAAAAAATATTGAAATTTTTTTATTTTTTTCTTTGCTTCAAGTTAGATTTTTTGGTATTTGCAAATTATTTTAGTATACTAATATTAAAAATAATTTTTTTAAAATAAAAAACATTTTAAAAATCAATTGAACTCTAAATATGGGCTTTACCAAAACCACATAAATACATAAATACCCCTTTATGCCACTGGACACATCAAGTTCTCCATTGAAGAATATGCCATTGGACACATCAAGCTGATCTCCATTGAAGTAAAGTTCATTGAAAGACTAAAACTGACCTCCAAGTCAATCAGAAACCTTCATGTCATAATCCATGACACAGAAAGAAAAAACAATTTTAATCCATGACGCAGGCTTCAACTTTGTTTCTTTATGTCCTAATCAGAAAGAAAAATTAATTTTAATCCATTAGACATGTTTCAACTTTGTTTCTGTCTTTATGAGTGTGTTTTTTTTAATATATTAAAATAATTTTATTATGTATTATTTTTATGTTTAATATTAATACATTAAAACTATTAAAAAAAATCAATTTAATATTTTTTAAATACAAATATATTTTTAAAATACACTTTACAGTACCAAAACAGTCACGGGCGGACGCTTTAAAAAAGCAAGAAAACAATTGCTTTTAGAAGTTCAATGCTTATGGGCCTTGTATTGTTAATTGCTCAAGAGAGTTAAAGTTCATCAGAAACAATGTCTGCCTGACCACAATGTCAAAATTCCTGTCAAAAGTCCCAGATCTTCAAAATTGGTGAGTATGGAGGATTGATGTTTGTAGATATATGCCTTGGATTCTCAATAATAGATTTGGCATATACAAATAAAAAAAATTGAATTGATTTACAGAAAGAAAAGAAGTCGTGGTTTTGGGATGGGAGACGAGAGGAAAATAATTTTGTGAAATATGATGAATTGACATGTAATATAGGTTATTGAAGTGATATTATTTATGAGAATAGTTTAGTTTTTTCATTGAAATTTAAAAATTAGATTGATCTAAAATGTGAGTTATAATTTCTAAAAAAATAAAAATAAAGTGAAAAAATGAATAAGCTAGGATAATTTTTTTTTATTAATCTGGTACTTTATAATATACAAAATCATAGAAGTGTTTTTCTATTTAAAAATATATTAAAATAATATATTTTTTATTTTTAAAAATTTATTTTTGATTTTTTAAAAAATACATGGACCTGCTGACTTGAGTCCAGAGTCATCATGGCATCTATCCGGCTCATTTACCGTTCAAAACTAAATTGTATTTCTTTAGTTTTGAATTTGGTGGTTCTGACGTGGCATAAAGCAAATTCTGAATCTGGTCAAAGTCAACGGAGAAATCATAGCTCGAATGGATGACGTGGCTGATAATCTTGATGACCACTGACAACAAAGGAAAGAAAAGGACATTCTTCATACAAAGAAGAGTGGCCAATCACATTAATTTCTTCATTGAACATCCATTCCATTCCATGACATAGTTAGAAAAGCATCACAATATAAGCTTTGATGATTATAATATTCTTAGACTGGAGAGCTGCAACTAAGACAACTAGCTAATGTACGTCCTAGAAAATTGAAAAGAAAACGTTAATTAGAAATTAAAAATAAACTAATCTCCTCTTTTTTCCTTGTAATGATAATTTCCATGTTTTGGACCCAGTTTGTGATGTTAACTTTGTTGATCGATGATCAAAATCAAAGCCAGAGTGCTCCAGCTTCCTTGAGGAGGGGCACGAGAGTTCCACTGATATGGGAAGCCATGACTCGTTCCATGGCACCAATTAACTTCCCTCCAATGAATACAACAGGCACAGAAGTTGAATTCCCAAGCAGCCTCATTAATGCCTTCTCAATCTCTTCCCCTCTTGGGTCATGGTCGAGCTCATAAACAGTTGGGTTCACACCCATCCCACAAAAGAGTCTCTTCACGGCATGACACATGCAACAGCTGCTGATACTAAATACCACAACAGCACTCTCCGATGCCAGCCTCGCAACCTTCTCCAATGGGTCTGATGCCATGCAGGTCCTCGTTGGCACATGGTAACCCCATGACTCAGCCTGATGATATTGCATCTTAATTTCCTTGTAATTTACACACTAACCCGGAACAGAAACAACAGAACTAAGAAACTGAAGGAGATGTAAGTGTGTGGGAGTGAAGTAATTGAATAGAATTGTTGGTGGTGGTGGTGAGGTTTATATAGGGGGGCCTATGGAGGGGTATGACTGTAATATCAAGGAGTTTGTCTTTTGTTGTCTCAACAAGTGCTTAGAACTTAGAAGATATTGTGGTTCTTGCTTGATGTGAAGATTTCGTTTTGATCAACGTGAGAATTGACTTGAAATTAACATTTATTGAGAAGAAAATCTCGTGGTTAGTTCTTTAAAAAGGATTGTTATATATCTGTATCAAGAGGACATTATGTGGGCACTCATAGAAGGGATTTTAGCTTTGGGTGGAAGCAAAGGTGGCACTTGGCAGGTTTAGAAGGCGGCTATTGAATTCTTTGTCTACTGCAGAGGGTATAGAGTGAACAAGTTTTACCATTCCTTAATTTTCTCTTAAAGAAAAAATAAAAAAGATTAAAAAGGTGACATCTACTCAGGCATCGAGAGACAACTTAACAGGAAGGCTTTTAAAACATTAGACAAGCCAAAGCCTGAAGGAGAGTTGAATAGAGTAAACGGCTGTCTCTGTCCTTGTTGTCGGATCACGAGATTAAAAGGTTTGTTTCTGTGACGTCAAGATTTCGCGCTTTTAAGCCAAACGCCAGGTCTTCATTTATTTGGGTTGGATTAAAAAAAACAAAAATATTAATATTGCATGCATTGCCACCATGATCATCCTTCTCTGGCTTTGTGAATTGACTTATACTGGTCCGTTTTGAGAAGTTCAAGGGCATGCGGTTCTTGGAAACAAAAACCAGTGCGTGCTATAGCCTTGGCCAAAAAACTACTAAATGAGGAATCGCAAGATATGATAGCTTTTGCCTTTTGGTCCATTGAAATCTTTGTCTAGAAATTAAGCTGATATATATGGACATGTTTCTGTATTGTTGATTTGTTTTGTTTCTCCCACTTAGCGTTGCCTTAGTGACCTAATTTTTTTGTTGTGGTGGACATTGTATATTGTCTATTACAGGGGGCCGGGTCTGGAGTTCTATGGATATATTAACGCCCACAGCTTGGTATAAACCTTGTGCACATAATCCATTGTGTGTTGTATTATGTCTATATATTAAGCTTGGATTGGCATCAACTTCTTCCTTTTACTTTTATTTTGCTCGTCGACATCATCTTCTTTCTGGAAAGTGCTGTTACTACATATATCTTGTAATCGATCTCGTTCAATTTTGTCGCGAGCAAATCACCAAAAAATAGCAGGAGATGAAAAGCCATTAGGGAGATCCTTAACGTGTGAAACCACACTTTTGTCGTAACGGTTGAAAGATAATAGAGATCGATGCCATTATGCAAAGTCACTGCAAGAGGTGGAAAATTAAGCATGCTCGACGTGCTCATAAATATCATCAATATAATATACCCTCTCTGGACCCTCACAAAACCAGAAGAATAGTAACAAGAAGAAGAAGAAATATACTCCCTTATTTATTTGTTTTTTCAATGTGATTAACTTGGCAATTAGCTAATTAATGCTGTTAACAATGATCAACGGCGCCAAAAAAATAAAAAAAAATATCAAGTTAATTTAGTTTTGGAGCCTTAATTCTAGTGATAACCGGGTTTGATCTGACATTACCATCCAGTATTGACATTATCAGCAAATGTGCTAGTTTAAGTATAGATATCTATTTAAAAAATCTAATCCGATAGGTTTTAGTCTCACAATAAAAAGCAAAGAGATATATATATATATATATATATATTACTTCAGTTTTAAAATTACAATTTTCATTTTTCACCAATATTATTCAGAAAATATTATACTCGTTTTCAATTAAATAAAATTTGTATATCTGTCAACAAGAACTGCCTTACTGTTTTTGTCCGATCATCAAAATGATAAGCAGTCCTCCCGCAATTAATTGACTATAGCTGGCTGATCATTAAAATTATTTGCAGTTACCAATTATATATATAGTAGCGGGAAAAGATAATTATAACTAATAATTAATGTGACAGAATTAATGAAGCTGCATTAATTAAATTATCAACTCGGTCATCGTTCTATGGTGTGCATTCATGCCACATCATTCCAGCTATACAGCACAGCGCGAGGTTAAAAATTTAAATATAAAGTTTTCTAATTAGCCATGTTTCTACTCTAAAAATTGGCACTTTGGATTATTTAGGAGACGTTTACAAAAAATCAATACTTTTTATTACAACACACAATTAATATTCACCAATCTAGAAAAAAAATGCAGTAAGAACCTGAAAGTTTACCTTGTACGTAAAATATATAAAACATCATATATACCTATAAAAGTTATTTCCAATTTACAGTACACCTCAACTCCAGCCTCTCGGATGGGAAATCTTTATGCATTTCTAAATTCGTGCCTTGGGCTCACTACCCAGATACAAAATTGCAAGAGCATGTAAGCAACCGTAATGGAGGGAAAGAGATCCAAAGGGGTAGGGAAGGGAAGGGAAGGGAACAATTACACTACTGTCTACTGCTAGCTTTATTCCTCTGTTGGTATGTTCTCCTAAAGCAGAGACAAAAAATGACAAAACAACAGGTGCTATCCATAGACGAAGTCTATGAAACCAAACGAAAGGGAGTAAAAAAAAGGGAAGGCGTGGCCTGCATCACAGGCTTATTCAGTCGGCGCTGCTGCTGGGTACGGTTGTGCTGACTACCGGCGAAAGATCAGGATTCCTGACGTTCCGAAATCTAGCTAGCTAATCACCTTTTTAGCTTATTACATGCAGTCATGTACTGCTATTTGCCTATTTATTCTCTGGTTTTTCTTAGCTCACGGTATTTAAGCATGCAACACAACATCCTTCCTTTCTAAGTGTGTTCACCTTTAATTTCTGAAGGACATGGGCATGCCATGCGTGACTAACCCCGTTAAATATCTACTGTTAAAGGCTGCTTATCCAGGAGATTGTTATATTCAGTCTGATAACTTTTCCATTATTTCTATTTCAGTGTATCAATTTTTTTATTTTTTTTTTCTATTTAAAGTGTGTTAACTCTCAGTTTTTTTCTAAAATAATAAAATCTTATCGATTTCATCAAATACATATTGATGTGATCGTTAAATTGACACGTTAGTGTGCTTAGTGTCCGCCGCATATGTACGTATGAACATTTTGCTCTATTGCTAATCGAGTGTGTATGTTTTGTATTGAAGTATCTGTATTCTAATTAAGAAATTTATCAATTTTTCCTTTTGATTTTGAAATCTAAAAACTATCTACTTTTGCAATTTTATACAGGCCTTATTTGATCAAGTTAAGTACTGAAATTTAAGATCAAAACAATGGAATAAATTCACTACTAATTCAAATTAAAATAATAATAACAAAAGACGTAAAAATGTAAATTTGTATTGACTATAAGTGACTACGTAAGAAAATAAAAAAAATAAATGAGTAACAATTAAACACACATATAAGAGATCAAAGATCTTATTGAGAAATTGGAACGCATGTGTGTATGTATATATATAAAAAATCAAATTCTTTGTATAATTGATTTGTGTTTAGAATTACTAATTTTATAAAGAGAATTATTTGTTTTTATCTTTTAAAATTAGTGCGAGAGGTTTTTTTTATTTTATTTTGTGAGAAAGTGGAGGAAATTGAGTAATTGAGTTTTTTTAATAGATAAAAACGACTCAATATGCTTAGTGGTCAAGTAGTCTTTTATTCTTATTTTATTTTTATCAATGTTTATTGTTTTAGTTTTAATTTTATAACTTATAAGTCAACTTGGAATGCATAATTACATAAATTAGACATTTGTTAATTTTAAAAATGATAATAGCTCAATTGATCTATTATATTTTTAAACTATTATTTATTCGGCAAATTAAATCTTGTTAAATTTGACCATTAAAACTAATGATCAAACTTTAGCCATTAATCTAAATGCTATAGATAACATTATTTTAAAACAATTTAATTTTTTTATAAACAAAATAAAAAATGACACGTCATTCGGCATTACATTTTTACAATTCAAACAAATTAAAAGAAAGGGCTTTTTGAATTGACAGTCTTCCTCGGTGTTTGAAATGCTACTGAAAACCTCTTTACCCCAAGAGCCCAACAGAGTTATTTTACGAGTCAAGTTCCTGGCATGGGTTGGAAGTTATATAAGGCTTCTGGTGTTCCAAAGCCCACAGTGTCTACTTGATGGACATATAAGGACTTTATAAATCATTCACTCTCATGATAGACCAACGCTTGATTCGTCATTCCCTGCCCTCTAGACTCCGAGACACTTACCATTTAAAAATAATAATTAATAGGGCTCGGTTTTTCACTTTAGACCAAAATATATTGCATTGTGGATTAGAAAAAATAATGATAATTTTGCCTTTTTAAGAAAAAACCTAGTTAGCAGAGATAATATAGTCTTTTCTCAAGGATTCGTTAATTAATATCATATCGATAAGAAATAAATTGGTTTTTAAATTTTTTTTAAACACATTGAAATAACTAAATTACCTCGAGCATGAAGGAGTGTTTAGTAGTCAACGATGGCTTCCAGAGTGGCATTGAAATCATCTCGGTGACCCCTCTATCCCTAGATTGTGTGTGTGGCCAACAAACCTCTGGTTTAGAGCCGATGACCTTTTTTTTATTCTTATTTTCTCCCTCCTCCTTGATTTCCAAGTCTGACTCTCTAAGTTTGAAAGCGCTCTTCAATTTTTATTTTTGTTTTCAGGTTTGATCTATCTTCATTTGATTACTATTGATTTTATTTGAAATAATTTATAAAATTAGAATTTATCTTAATTTCATCATTCTTTAATTTTTTTCATCTGATAGATTTAATCTCTGTTCTTTTGATTATTATTTTTTTCCTTGTAATGATTTTTATTTTTTATTTTTTTTATAATTTCATTCTCCTTTAATTTCTTATTTAATCATTATTCTTTCTATTGCTACTTTTTATTTTTTTTATTTTGACAAATTTTTAAAACACCAACGTTGCTTAAATGTTGTTTTTATATTAGAAAAAAAAATTACATGTAGAACAGCATAGCTTGGGTCACCTAATTAGCAACATTTCACGAGGATAAAAAGCAGATTCGAAACATCTAGGTGGTGGTCCAATGGTAAGAGCTTGAGACCAAGAGGTTTGCTCCCTCTGTGGTCTCAGGTTCAAGTCCTATGGTTGCTCATATGATGATCACTGGAGGCTTACATGGTCGTTAACTTCATGGCCCATGGGATTAGTCGAGGTACGCGCAAACTGACCCGAACACCCACATTAAACTAAAAAAAAAAAAAAAAAGGGATTCGTGGCACAAATTGTGTGCCCAAGTTAGGATGATAATTAACTATTCAAGAGGAAAAGTCAACGGGAGTGAAGTCAAGGGGTGAGAGAACCTTTCTAGATCAGTACCTTGATTTTTTTTATATGCACGTAATTTTATCCTATACTTGGGCTAAATTGATTTTTTTTTAATTAGCATAATTAATTAAAATATTAAAGAAATAGCACAATTTAAAAAAATTAGCAAAATAACACATTTACATTGGATTGTTTTTAATTAAAATTGTTTCGACTCTGTTATTCCTCCAATATTTTTAACAAACTATGCTGAAAACCAAGAATAGCCAGCTAAATTTGAGCAAGACTTTATTACGAGAATTAATTGTAGCAACGCCGTTTTGAGCTGGGAGGAAACATTATGACTCTCGTCTGTTTGCCCAAAAAAGAGGTAGAACAGTTATACAAGTGTTCAATGTTGTCTGAAAGAGCCCATTTGCAGACATTTATTACCTCCCTGCTCTTGCAATATATGTTCACCGATCATCTTAGTCACCGTGCCAGTGGAAACAACATGGACCTAATTCATTTCAAAAAAAACATGGACCTAATTAAATGAAAAAAAAGAGAGTTGAAATCCGAGAAGTCCTTGTAGTTTTAGTAACAAATAATTATTCATTGGATTAGTAATTTGATGAAATCACCTCTGGCTCAAAAACCTTTTGCTCTAAACATTGAGGATAAGTCAGTTTTTTCATGGTGATATTATTATCTTCAATAATTTGTTCAGGAAGTTGATAATTTTATTTTTTTACATAGGAAATTTATTGATTTACTTCTATAATAATAAAAAAATTAATGCCTTTCAATCATAGGCTTTATGGTCTTTTTTTTTTTAATAGTTAAATTACTTTGTTGACTTTAAAGACAAAGTCAACATAACTCTCTCATAAAAGTTTTTTTTTGTTTTTTTTATATTGGTTTTATTATATTTATTTTGTTTTTGATCATTTTTTAGAATTTCTTTTACATAATTTCATTATTCTTGAGTTTTTTATATCAAATTTGATCATCATTCTTTTTATTGTTATTAAATTGGGTTTAGAAAGATCACCTGAGTTTGCTTGATTTTCCTCCTTTTTTAAAGCTTATGTTTTCTTAGTTTCTATCATTTTTTTAGAGTTTTGTTCTGTTAATTTTTATAATATGCTTTCCATGTGGTTAGTCTCAGGTTCATTACCAGAGTAGTTGGTTTCAAAGCTTGACACGGGTTGGCTTTTTTTTAAAAAATTGATTTATTTCAATTTCATTCCCCAACATTTTATTTATTGAAAATTGGTCTCTATACCTTTTATTTTCCTTTCCTTTTTATTAGGTTATCTCGATCATCTGTCTATAGTTGCAGGGTTAAAAGGTTAACTCGAGTTAACTCATATTTTTTTTTTGTTATTTTTTTTAATATTTTTTTCCTTCCTTTAATATTTTGTTATTCAATAATCGAACTTCGTAATTTTATTCAGTTTGCTTTCGAATATCATTACCCCGATATCATAATCGAGTTAAAGATTTTGCATCTTGCCCCGAGTGGGATCTGATTGAGTATTTTAAATATTTTTTTAATTATATATTTTCTTGATTTTCATCCTACAACATTTCATTTGCTAGAGATTGAGACTTAATTTTATTTTTATTTTACTTTATATAAAATTATTATATTTTTATTTAATTTATTAAGAATTGATTTTCAATTTTTTTCCTGGTTAGAATTATCCTTATTTTATGCTTATAGTTATAGAATTTGTGAGTTTAACATTGGGTTTTTTTTATACTCTGAATACGTTCATGACAGAATCTTTTTATTTTTTGTTAATTTATTTTTTTATTGTTGTATTTTTTATTTATATTATTTACATCAAAGAAAAAATATCAACCCTCAATACGGGACAGATATCTAGTGTCCACTATTTTTGCTGACTTGTACATCGTGCTGCAATGGGCGGTGAATTGGTGATGCTTTGGCCAATATTTTTTTCTTTTCCCTTTGTTGAGGGGTTAATTTTAACCTATTTAAATTAAATCCATCTCGTCAATCACGTCAACCGCATACTATTCGTTTGAAAACTAAAACAAAATCATAAATACTGTTTTTTTTCAATCACGCAGAGGTTTTAAATCTAGTAATTAAAAAAAAAAAAGGAAAACAACTCCTCAACCATCGTATTATCGTGCAACTTCACATGTCCATCCACTAAAAAAAATTAATTATTTACTATTTGATGGGGGACATGGTGGGAGGAGGCACAGTCAACGGGCACTTTTCTACAAGTCAACAAACAACTCCTAGTTTCCTGCAGATAAATAACAACATAAGAAATCAAGTGGTTCTAGTCTTTAGTAGAGATAATGCTGCGTTTGAAATAAAAGTGTGGAATCATGAAAGAATATCGATATCAGTCAGTCAGTCAGCATCTTCGAGCTGCCTTTATTTCTTGCGTGTGTTCTAATTCGGGGGAATGAATTTCAAGTATTTTTTATTTCTGGGTGGGGATTACTTGACGTGCCTCGGTCGAATGAGGAGGAGTGGAGTGTAGGGTTTGCCCATGTCACGCAACAGGCCGATAATATCAGCGATGTGATCCTTCCGCCACTGCTTCTTCGACTCTTCCCTTTTTTCTTTTTTTTCTTTTTTTTTTCTGGTGCTGAGCTGGGAAATCTGTGATCTCATGGCACCCTTAGCAAAAGCCATGTGTTCCACGCTTGACTTTAAGTTCACTGGATCTTTCATAACCACCATCGCTTTGGTTTTCGCTGGCTTCACCGTGTCAAAGAAAATCTGCACCGCTCGGGAGGTTTCATAAAATCCTTTTAATTATCCCACTTGGTCTTTTGTATCTTAATTATGGTGGATAAAGGATATGATATGAATATCAAAAAAATCTAATCTTTTTTAGTTACAAATGATATTGTTTTGAATAAATTTAATTTCTTACATGTAAAAATAATTAGAAAAATATAAAAATAAAACAAGCATCATTGTTGTTCTTCTAATATTCTGAAGAGAGAGGGACAACATCAATTTGAATAAACTTTTCTTTTAAATCTGCTCAAATTATTAAAATAGCAATATTGAATTGCATTTTAAAAAAAAAAGTTTCAAAACGATATTATTCATAGCTTTTAGATTAATGATTAAAGCTTGACCACATGGTAGATTTTAATTTGTTTGCTAAATAAATGTGGTAGTAGGCTAGTAGCTATAAAAAGAGAATAATGGCTAAAAATAGTATTGTTTAGAAAAATACAATTGTTTTTTTATAGTAAAAAAATATAAATATTGTTGAAGATAAGCATATACTACAATGGTAATAGAAATGATATATGTCAAATTTATAAAAATTAAAATTATAACGAGTTTAAGGTGTTGTTTTTAAAAAATAATCAAAGTATATTATTAATTATTTTACAATAAATAAATAAAATGACAATCAATGACAATAAAATATTATTGAGATGATCAAATATTTTTTATAATTTTTTTTTACATGTTTTATTGTATAACTATATAAACTCTATATAAATCAAAAGCAAATCATAAAATTATCAAATAATACATTTCTCTTCTGTATCTCTTTCTATTCTAAATTTATCATGAGAAATGCTTGCAAAACAATAAAATGAAACCGCGGAAAAAGGGGTGCAAACGCCCGCGCTCCCCCAATTCACCTTCTCTCCGGGATACAGTCAATCAATATTTTATTAGTGGAGGCTGGGCACTCCATTTTGAACCGTGGAAAACAATGTCCAACGCGTACATCCAGCAGGATTACAGCCTCGAAATCCAGGGGGCAGAAGCCCACAGCCATCATTCCAAGACTGAAAACTCCGATTCGGAAAAGACCATTTGACCGCCATTCTTTAAGCAAAGACAAAAATTTGGATTTCAGCAATGTAGACTTTCCCAATTCCTACTAATCTCTTGATCTCCTACACCCATCCATGGAGCATCCTCGCTCCACTTTTGTGTCTGCCTTTGAAGATTGTCGGTGGGAATGTGGGATGGTAATAACGAAACAAATGCCTGCTCGAAAAATTAAAAGAAAAAAACAAAATCTATACAATGACATGTATCCACCGGTCCAAGTTAAATTCGAAAGGGCAACAATAATTTTGCCATTTTCAAATGCCCACTTGATGAATTTCCATTACGTTTTCTAAGAGGTTGAATTTTCCATGAAGAGGCATCTAACCACGGAAAATAAAATAATTATTTTTAATTTTATTTTTAATATCAATACGTCAAAAAAATATAAAAACATAAAAAAAATTAAAATAAGAAAAAATTAATTTTTTTAAAAATACTTTTAAAAAAAATACAAAAGTCTTCCCATGATAATTTATTTTTTAAAGAGTTAGGCACAGTGAACTTGGAGAAATCTGCGACGCCAATGTGAATCATGATTGAGAAGGAGAAGTTCCCCAAGAATAATATTTTCTTGACGAGGACTGGATTCTCCGATTTGAACCGTGGAAACCAATGTCTAACGCGTCCGTTCCAGCGGGATTGCACACTCGTAAAATGCTAAGCAACCATGTGTTTTTTTTTTAAATATATTTTGTAAAATCAATCGTTAATCCAATGCAAAATATTCATCAACCTTGCATATATACACGAGAGCACGCAAAAAGAAAAAAAAAAAAACTTTAACATATAAAACCA
>Ga0307515_10009942_pt1 | contig 18312 bp, 8 predicted proteins | sample 17_EM_MG_FD_194513 | JGI IMG/M metagenome (GOLD analysis project Ga0307515, IMG submission 194513) | Populus trichocarpa ectomycorrhiza microbial communities from riparian zone in the Pacific Northwest, United States - 17_EM | ecosystem: Host-associated > Plants > Roots > Unclassified | place...
TATTCATATAAATATATATTTATTAGTAATAAATGTTTAATTTATCTTTAATATTCATATAATATTAGATTAATTAATTTAATATTTAATTTATAAATCTAGAGTAAATATAAAGTTCACGGGACAAAAATATTACGTAAAAGAAATTATAAAGTTGTTATAATTATAATATTCATATTGTATCAAAGTATTGTATCAAAGTTGATATTTATTAAAGCCGTAGAGACTGATACATATTATGTTATTTCCTTTATAAAAGAACGCAATTATTCTCATAAGCTGAGGCATAAGGGATACTTAGAACAAATATGTAGGTGTTTGTCATAAGACATATACACTAAACTGATCCACATGAAAATTCTATATGGAGAGATTACCTATGTCTATGGAAATGATCACATGACAGTTGTGTAAATGATTCTTAGACTTGAGATCACTAAGTTATCTTATATGTAGAATGTTGTACTTTAATCCTATTACATGTTATCTTAATCCAGGTAACAAAGTGGAAAAAATTGAGTATAACATGACCTATATAAAGATACTTGAATGAACAAGAGAAGATTCATCACCTTAGGTGAGTTAAGAAAAATGTTTCATATGTTCTCAAATAGTATTGACTGAAAAATCCTTAGCCAATATAGAATAATATTTGAAAAGAGTTTTAAATCTTATTCAAACAATTAATGATTATTATGTAGAGAACAAACATGATTTAATATAGGAAACATACTCTATGCGTTAAAGTTAAATCAGAACATTATTGATGAGAGGATATTAATTACACTGAGAAACATGACACGTACTGAAAGGTTAAGTCAAACCAATAATTACTTTTCTAATATATGGGAGATCATGACATATTGTTAGATTATGCATTTGATATTCAAACAAAAATTAATCAATAGTTAAATCAATAATAAATTAAATTATTAAATTTATTTATTTCCATTTAATTAGAATTAAAATTTATATTTAAACCAATATATTAAGAAACTAATGAATTACACACATTAAAAATCCTTAGTTAGAAATTAAACTGGGATGATTTAATTAAGTATGATTTGATTAAAATATATTTTAGAAATTAAGACTAGAATATAATTAATACAAAGATTATATTTCCAGACGTTGAAAAATCAAGTAAGGACTCAATTGAGTTAATTTCTAAAATTATTCTAAATTAATATATGGATATTATTCAGGTGAAAAATTGATATTTTGCCAATTTATAGGGTTTTTTCAGATTTCTCTATAAATAGTAAGTTATACCTCTTATTTTTTAATGGTTATATGTTAGACAAAAAATTTACTTAAGTCACAAAATAAGGAGTGGCGCACGTTGATGCGCGGTGTCATGGGGATCGTTAGGAGTCGCTACCTAGTTGTTTGGTTTAGGGTTGCTAAAAAACTCGAGTGTACTAGTTTTGTCCTAGATTCAAGGGTAAGAGACTAATTGTGGCTAGAGAAAATATTAGCACCCCTAGCGCACTTTACCTGAGGTAAGTTGCATGTATGTGTTCTGAATGTGGTTTAATGGTTTTGATAGGCTTCTAACTGGTAGCCTACCGATGACTTAGGATGAGGATTTATTCATGTGAATAAATCTAGCGTTTTGAATTTATTATAAGTTCGTGTAGCCAAACAAATTCTTATGAAAATAGTTTTCTACCATTTGTATATTGAGATGAAAAATACTCCCAAAAATTCTTAAAATTCTCTAGTCAACCCCTGATATATACATACCAATCTATTTATAGGTCCAATAATTATACCAAACATACCATAATTACATATTTACAAACAATACAAACTCAAAATTAAAAATATTTCAAACAACACATTAAAATCTTTTATAATTTACAAAATAAACCCCCTAAAATTAAGGAATAGTGCTGAGAAGCTTTTGGAAAGTCGAGAAATAGTGGAGGCGTGTCTGCTCAACGCGCCACCTTTTCTGTCAACGTATAGGACCATGTGCCGCTGTCAATAAAACTAGAAAGACAGGTGGATCTGAAGTGGTGAGTCCTCTTCTTCCTCCCTAGGCCAGCGGTGAATATCACTGTCAACTGCAAAGTATGGAAAAACACACAAACAATAGATTTTATTTTTTTCTTCTTTCACATATTTGTTTCACTGGTCTGTTTTCTCAATTCTTTTTCCCTTTCTAGTTGCTTCAACCTTAAACAGTTGAGGAGAGGCGTGGTAGAGGCCAACGTTAATGTGGGTAGTAGCTAATTGCTACTGGTCTTGTTTCTACGGTGACAATGTCATGGTGGTCTGAAGGAGGGACGTTGTGCTGATGATGAAGGAAAACTGATTGCTATGGAGATTTTGGGGGTTCTGGAGGAGTAGGTCCTGGTGTGGAGAGAATGGCGGCTCAGAGGGGAGAGGCTTGAAGATGATCCTTTTTTCCAGCAATCCCTGGTTGTTTTTCTTGGCTGGAACAAATGGACGATGTGGTTTGATGGCTGTGTGACTTTCGGTCTGAAACAGAGGAGGAAAAATGGTCTTTCGTGTCATTGTTTTCATGGTTGGTTTCTGTGATAGTGGTTTATGGGTTGTAATGGTGAGAGTGAGAGAAGGGAAATGAACGTGGAAGAGGCTTATTAGCTCTGGTGGTTAATTATTACATCTTCGGTTAATAAATTTTTAAATAATTATAAATTTATTTAACAAAATTATAAAAACTTTCAAATAATTTTATTTTATTATTTTCATCTATTTTCTCTCTCTCTTATCCGGAACTCCTTTTCTATACCAACTAGATTGTCATTAACTTATTAGTAATTATCTGGTTCTTTTTAATAAAATCTTGACTATTAATTAAGTGTTGTTTGAAAATTAAAACTGCAATATTCAATTTAGCAACAACAAATAAAATGAACCACTATATCCCTTGTGTTGAATTGATTTAGTTTGAGTTTGACTGGTTCCAATTCAACACAAAGGACAAATTTATCCATTTCATTGCAAGCATGCAGCATAAGAAATCATTGTGTTTTTTGAAGTGTCAAAATATATTATGATGATATGACATGCAAATTGAGATATTGGACTGTATATTTAAACTCAGTGACTTGGATAGGTTTGAAAATGTGATTTTAATTGTTTTTTAAAGTATTTTTTATTTAAATAAATATTAAAGTTTTTTTTTGAAATGTAAAAACAAGTGGATGGTCTATTTTAGTAATGGAAATTTAGAATTAGTGATAATATTTTCAGTGTTCTTAAACTCCAAACCTTATCCTTGAATACTTGATAATAAAATTGTTGACGAGTAGTGCTCTTGAGCTTTTTTAATCAAAGGAAGTTGGTGTTGATTCTTGGTGGTGCCGGTTAAGGAAAGGCTTCTGGTAGTGTTTTTATTTTTATTTTATTATTATTCAAATTGATATTTGTGGAATATATATATTCAAGAGGCGGTCAATCATATACTTTCTTAAATAAATTTTTTATTGGTTAAACTATAAAATATCATCTTTAAAGTTTATCCTTCATGATACATTAAGAAAATAGTTCTTATCAAACTTGGAACGACATTAATAAGAAATTTACTCATGCGACTGGTCAGAAGATTTAAATCTTGAATGATAATATGATAAACCGACAATCATCCTTCAAATTAACTTGTAATTCAAAAAACAATTATAAATAAACTATACATTAATATTAGAGAGTAATATATAAATATTAATTGGACTTCACTTAACAATCTATATTTTTTTATTGAAATGATTATTTTATAAAATAAAAAAGCTTTAATGACCCAACAACAAAGCATGCTATATAGTAATATATAATCATTTATTATGCTTGACATAACAATTCAAGCTCTTGAAAGAGATAATGTTTTGAAAATTAATAATATAATCATTCTTAGATGAAATTTATGTATCATGTTTTAGAAAAATATAGTTTGGTGCGACAATCCCACTAATTAATAATTATATTTGTAAGTGCATTAAAAACATAATTAAAATTTTAGAGTCGTTTTCATACCATAAACTAGTGACTCGGGCTATTATAAATTTCAATATTGTTATATATTTAAACAAATTTAGTTTCCGATATAATCTTGCCTACCATTAAAAAATTAGAAATTAATTGGTACGAATTTTTTTGTTCAAATTGAATTCATTGACTTGAGCTATTGTTGAAATTCGGGAACACTGAATTTTAAAAAGAAAATTTTAAGCTTTAATTTATCATTTTAATTATCAATTCATTGGTTCAACCATTAATTACGTACCCAACTATTAAATCAAGAACTAAATTATGATCTAATACCATGTTTGGGACAAGATATGAGCCATATCTAACAACTATGTTCAAATGAGCTTAAATATCAATCTTAACATTGTTTGTTATTTCTTTTTTCCTGTTTAGAAGGTCCACCAGACCTTAAATTAAACAATATATAAGAGTAATCCTTCTTTATTATAATTAAAGAAACCACAACCATTTGATAAATAATCGTTAGACTAAATTTGCTTATATGCATCATATTATACTAATTAAAGCATGCAAACACATATGTAGAAAAACTAGCTAGAAAAATGAATCTAGCAGAACAGTTCTTCACATATCATATAGTTTTTTTCACACTACAGTAAGGCATAGAAAACGAAATCTATATCAATCATATTTTGTTAACATGTATAGGAATGAAATGCATGCTATAAATCATTAGCAAGGATGCCTTTATTTATTTGATTAATTTGTATGTGCTCACACTTGATAGACACTGAACGTGCAATTACATTACATTACATTACATTGAAAGATCAAAACAGTGCGTGGGAGCTTTTATTGATGTCTAAGAGAGACGAAACACATCCTTTAATTTATCATATATGCTGTTTTGTACCATTTTGTAACTCTCTCCTATCACCAAGATGAGAGAGGAGGAATGCTTTGTTCATGCCTAAAGAAATTAGCAGGATCAACTGCAGTCTTCACCCGTACCAGCCTATCAAAGTTATTCTTGAAATATTTCCTGCCCCAGATGCTTGCTTGTTTGTAACTTGTGTTGCCATCAAGTTTATTGATTCCAAGGTCAAGATCTCTATAATTCACATATACTTGTCGAGGATTTTTTGAAACGTAAGGAGTCATGTAATTGAGTAGCCTTCTTATCCAACTTATATACCGTTGGGATGCCTCACTACTTTCTTCTTCCCAAAGCACCGCGTATTCAATTTGATATATAATTCCAGCTCTATGTGGAAATGGAAGGCTGGACTCTGATATCTCATCCATCTTGCCTCCATACGCAGTAAATTGCAATTCAGATATCTGGACCTCTAATTGATCCATCCTTTCCCAAATACCCTCCAATGCGATTTCCGGTAAAGGTTCCTTCACGTAGTCTGATTTTGTTTTGAAAAATACATCAGATATAGGAGTCCTATCAAGTAAAGCATCTAAAGATGTGTTGCTTGGGAATCCGGCAAAATAGAGAACTGACTCGATCCAGCTCATTTCAAGGCAATCTTCCTTCACCAAACCGAGCTCGGGAAAGCTCTCTTGCATCAATGAAAGAAGCCTATCTACCTCACCAAGAAATAAGGTAGTGAATGCAGCTTGTATTGTAGTCTTTCCTCTTTGGCTAGATTCAACCTTCCTTAGGAAAATTCTTGTGAAAATATCTTCATGAAGTTTGTTTGATACGAATTGCCACCGGTGGACAAGCTTTGTTGCATTTTGTTCCAAGGTTCTTGAGACATTGAAAGCAGTCACAATAGGTGGAACTGGAACCAATTTTAGTTTCCATGCAACAACGATGCCGAAGGTGTTTCCTCCACCGCCTCGAATGGCCCAAAATAAATCTTCTCCCATTGATTTTCTGTCATGTATTCTACCTTCAACATCAACTAATACAGCATCGGTGATATGGTCTGCGGCTAGGCCAAATTTACGGAGAATCATGCCGGATCCTCCTCCACTGAAGTGCCCACCAACACCCACAGTAGGGCTAACACCAGCAGGAAAAGCAAGAGTTTTGCTTTTCTCAGCAATTCTATAATAAACTTCACCTAAAGTTGCCCCAGCTTCAACCCATGCATTGCTATTCTCAACATCAACGTTGATCATTCGAAGATTAATAAGATCAACAAGGACAAAGGGGACAATGGAAACATAAGAAAGACCCTCAAAGTCATGGCCACCACTACGCACTCTAATTTGCAAGCCATGTTTCTTGGAACAAATAACAACATCTTGAATCTGGGAAACATTCACAGGGGTAACAATGACTAGTGGTTTCGGGGTGGCGGTTGTATTGAACCTGAGGTTTCGAATAGAAAACTGCAGGACAGATGGATATGAGGAGTTTATTGGGGTGTAAATTACCTTAGAAATGGAGTCGCTGTTTTTGTTATAAAGGCAATGAAGAAAATCGTCATGAGTGTGAGCTGAAGTTGCCCATGAGAAAGAAAGCAGAAAGATGGACAAAAATGGCAGAATTGAAGGGATTAAGGAATTCATCTCTGTTAAAATCTTATTTGCCTATAGAAGTGGGCTTGAGGCTCCCTCTCATTTATAGTACTGGGTAAAGGTGCCTGGTTTTCTGAACAGTGTGCCTCTATCTAGAGTAGGGATACAATTCAACTATCATCTAGCTAGCTAGGATAGAGTTTGTTGACAATTTGGATGTTGAAAGTTCTTACCAAGAAATTAAGAACAACTTAATTTAACAAATTCACCAAGTTGTCAACTTTCGGATGCTCATGTTGAACATCCACCCCATTGCTTCGTGGATTTTCCCTATCTATTTTTTTCTTCTTCGATTACATGGACAGTGATTTGAGCATTTTATATCAGGACGGAGAGAAATTCAACTGATCATGTTAATTACTCCAATCTATTGTTTGAGTACAAATGGTAATTCATAGTTTTCAGCTAAATTCATTTATTTAAATCCTGATAATAATCCTCCTTCTTATCCTTTGTTAAAGAACTATCCCAACTCAATTATTTAAGCTGTTAGGTGAGGCCTCAAGATATGATTTATATAATTTTTTAGCACACCCTCTCAAGTGAAAGTCCTTTGGACTTGAAACTTGCACAAGCTCACACTATCTTGTGCTATTAATTAGATTTTAATTAGAAGAGAAAATAAGGGTGGTGAAATTCAAACTTGTGACCGTTTGATCATCAAAACTCTGATACCAAGTTAGAAACAGAGAAGCAATATATTTGTATGAATAGTAATGGATTCTAATTAGAATAGCAACCATCCTTTGTGTGTGTGTGTGTGTGTGTGTGTGTGTGTGTTTGGATGTTTAGGATTGTATACAGTAGTAATAATGGAATACACTACACTTGATAATTAAACACACACACACACGATAACTAAACTATACATGTACGATAAGTCAATCCTTTCCATAATAGGCCCCTCAAGCTGAAGAAAGAGATTCCACCCGAAGCTTGGATCCAAGATGAGCAAAAGGAGCATGAGGTAGAGATTTGGTAAGAACATCAATTAGTTGATCCTTCAAAGAGATAAGTCAAACCTGAATCTCTTTCTTAACAACTTTATCATGAACAAAATGATAACCAACCTCAACATGTTTAGTACAATCATGAAATACAAGATTGACAGATAAAAACATGGCCCCTAAATTATCTCACCATAAAGTTGTCATTGAAGGAAAGGAAAGACAAGGTTCTGATAGTAAAGAATGAATCCATAATATTTCAACAGTGCCATTAGCAAAGCCTTATATTCAGCTTCCGTGAAAGATCTAGCAACACTGCGTTACTTTTTAGATTTCTAAGAAACATGAGTATTACCGAGATACACAAGATAACCACTAGTAGACTTATAATTATCAACAATTTCAGCCCAATCAACATCAGTAAAGCCATAAAGAGACAAGGATGACCCTCGAGTAACATGTAACCCATAAGACACCGTAGCCTGAAGATAATACAAAATACATTCAGCAGTCGCTTAATGATCTTTAGTGGGAACATGCATGAACTGACACACCTTATTTATAGCATAACATATATTATGCTTGGTACATGTAAGATATTGTAGTGCATCAACAATCTATCTATACTTAGTGGGATCAGAGTACGAAGCACCTGACATGATGACCAACTTCGATGAAAAAGATGAAAGAGTATTAACCAATTTACAAGAGGATATACCTGCTTGTCAAAGAATATCAAGAGCATACTTCTTTTAACTTAGTAGAAGTCCTATACAAATGGGTTTAACCTCAATGCCCAGGAAATAATGCAAGAGCCTAAGTCCTAAAGTTTAAACTCTGAGCTCAATAAAGTAATCAATCATTGAAGCAAGTCTAAGTTACTCCTAGTCAATAGAATATCATCAACATACACAAGTAAATAAAAAACAACACCACTAAAGGATAGGATAAAGAGAGATGTGTCAACCTTGGATGTCTGGAAACTAATGGAGAGCAAAAAATCACTCAACCATTTGTACCATACTCGATGAGCTTGCTTAAGACCATACAATGATTTATGAAGACAACACAAATGAGTAAAAATAATTTAGTGAACAAAACCAGGTGGTTGTTTCATGTACACCTCTTCCTGAAGTATGCCATTTAAGAAGGCAATTTGAACATCCAATTAATGAATCGGCCAACCATGAGAAACAACAATAATGAATATTAACCAGACTATGGTAGGCTTTATCACAAGACTAAATGTCTCCGAATAATCAATCCCCTCCTGCTAAGTGAACCCACGAGTAACCAACCATGCTTTGTATCTCTTAACACTACCATAAGCTCGTTGTTTAAAGTCTACGTGCCATTATTGCGTAGGGCCTGAATTTCCTCTATATAGCTTTCCACATGCCAAGTAACGATTAACATCTTGGAAAGTGGATAGCTTATTATCAGAGAAGGTAGAATCCTACGAGGCAGACGAGACACTAAAATTGGCAGTCTTGGGCTGTCATGGTCAAAGAACCATGAAGTGCTGATGAGAAACCAAAGGAGAGAAGTTAGCACCATTGTTCAAGACCTACTAAAAAGCAAATTTCAAGAGATCAATGACTAAATTCAAAGATGGAGGTGAAACAACAAGTGAACTTGTTGGTGATGCATCTAAGACTAAAACAAGCCAAGAGGAAGAACTTGCAGGATAACTATCCAACACTAAACTAGATCGTGGCAAGGAAAGTAAAACAGATGAGACATGCTAAGATGACAAGGAAAAACATGTACCTGGACATTGATTAAAAGAAGGGCATGCATATAGAGATAATTGATGTGGGCTAGTGCTCATGGAATTAGTCAAAATAGAGGCAGTAGTGGTAGACAAAATAGGGGCAGTAGATGCAGGGAAAGGGTATCGAGAAACAGGTGATGGAGGGGTTAATTGGGGTAGGAAAGTATTGGTTTGTGATATGGGGAGAGGGTGTATTTGTTTAAAAGTTGCAAGAGAAAAAATATTTGTCAATATAAATGCTTGAGAAGATAAATCAAGACATCAATAACCTAAGTAGGAGGTGTTATAACCAAGAAAAACACAACAACAAGAGCAAAAATCTATCTTATGAGCATTATATGAACGGAATGGAAAGCTTAAACATCCAAAAGTGCGAAGTAAACTATAATTAGGGGTCAACTTTAAAAGACATTCAAAGGGTATTTTGTAATTGAGAACAAGAGTTGGCATGCGATTAATCAAATAAATAGAAGTTTCAAACACATAACTCTATAATTTTAAAAGAGCCTTACATTGACCCAGAAGGGTGAGGCTAGTTTCAACAATTTATCAATCTCAATGTTCAACCATGTCATTCTGTTTATAAGTATGTGGACAAATTAGATGATGGTAAATACCAATAGTTTTTAAAAAAATGTATTTAATTTGTGATACTCAGCACTCCAGTTTGTTTGAACAAATTTAATTTTTTACGAGAACTGACATTCAACTTGAGTTTGAAATTGGTGAAAATATTGAAAACATCAAATTTTGCAACCAAAGAAAAAAAAACAAAATATACTTTGTATGAACATCTACAAAAATAACAAAATATCAAAAATCATCTGAGGACAACATAGGGGAAGGTCCCCAAATATCACTAAAAATTAATTCAAGAGTTGTAGAAGTTTTGTGACCCATAGGTCCCAATGACAGACGCAATGATTTTCCTAACGAACAAGCTTGACAATTAAAATGAAATTGTTTTGATGTACATGATATTTTTTTATTTGACACTAAAAAACTTAAAATGCGCAAATTAAGGTGCCCAAGTCAACAATGTCAATGCCAGATATCAATACAAGTAGAGAGACATGCAAATAAGAAGGCTTGGGGCAACAAGGTTGCAGAAGACTCATACATAATGTAAAGACCACCTCTACTCCGACCGGAAAGAACCACCTCCTTGGTCATTAGATCTTTAACATAAAGCATAAAAGGATGAAATTTAAAAAACATATTATTTTCCAATAAGAACTTTTGAATAGATAATAGAGGTTTTTTATTATGCGAGACATGTAAGATATTAGATAAGATAAATGTAAGTTTGGGTGCGTGAATTTTAAAATGAGAAGTATGAGAGATAACAAGGCCCTTACCATCGCCAATGCAGCTGATCAGTACTAATATAAGGTTCTGAGCTAGTCATACTTACAATGTCGAGTGTCACATGATGATTAACACCTGTATCAAATAGCGCATTGGCCTTATACAAATAAACACTAACATAATCATCATTTTTCCTAAGGTATTGGAAGGCATCATAAAGTTGTATAACTCGTGAGTTAGAGGGTGAAACAAGGGCAATTTCAAGGGTTGTCCAAAGGTTGTGGGATATCTAGTAATCAACTACTACATGTAACACTTTAGTAAATAAAGATGATAAAATATAACACTCATAATCAATTGATTTTATTGCTTTCATGACAAGAACGTTAGATTGAGAATAAACATAGACATGTCAGCACATGCAATATATACAAGAGGGTATGAGAAAGAGCAATCAACAAAAAAGTACACTCCTTGGCCTAACAAGTAAGGTTTCATCTGCATCCTCCAATACAAGAAATTGGTGTTTGATAATTTTAAAGAGATTACGTGTTGAGTGTTTGATGAAGGAATAACAACCCATGAAAAGCAGAAGTTGTAGCAACCATGAAAGGCAGAGAGACAGTAGCAAAGGCATTGGTAATGGCCGCAGAAGAATTAATCACAGTAGTAGAAGAAAACCCACTAGAGAACAGATACTCACAAGAGGAAGGAACAACAACAAAGGAAGGGATCAGTGCAACAGAAGAAGGAATCGTTGTAGTCATGTGAGAGTCAATGGTTTGAGTGTTTGTAGAGTCCATTGCAGGGAAGAACACCAAGTAAGCTCTAATACTAAGTTAAATAATTATCTCAGCCTAATAACTTAAACTGTTAAATAAAGCTCCAATATATAATTTATATAATTCTCAAACATCCTCACACACATTTGTCTAATGAACCTTCCTTTGCTAGGACAAGATACAAGTATGGAGAAAGGATATCGATCAATGTTTAAGGTGCAATGAACCTTATGTTGAATCCAAAAAAAATAAAATCGTAGATAAACATTTAAAATAGATAAACATTTAAAATTGATATAGGGATTGTTTTATAGTATATCAAGTTATTTCAACCTTGTGGATTGGCCTTCTATTCAATGAATGAGGTTTTTTAAAAAAATTAGTATGATAGGAAATTATTTAAAAAAAAATGATATATCTAAAAATTTATTTGTAAAAATAACATAATTTCTTAAGATAAACTTGTAAACATCAATGTTTTTTAATTGAATTGGATAAGCATGTAACACATGCATATCCTTTTAAAATAATTGGACGGTGTCATTTTTTAAATTGAATCTGCTTTTTAAAAACAACAAAAAGTGACAAATGCTCGTTTTTTAAAACAAATGCGTTTTGTTTTGTTATTTTGAAAACAAAACCAATTAAAGTAGGTTCATTGCATTATTTGTACAAATGGACACGTTCGCATTTGTCTTCCACAATCTATCTCATCCTTTAAAACATGCATATCCTCACATACTATGCTATTTTTACAATAATTTTTTAGTTCTGCGATCTTTTTTAAAAAACTCTTCATGGAATTGCTTAATTTGTAGTGACATGAATACTTCTTTTTCTGGGATGTTCTTTTTTTAATAGAAAAATAATTTAGTTTGAAAACAAATAATAAAATAATACAATTTATACATATCATAATTGAAAAATATAATTTTTTAAAAGATCATGTTCTGAATGACAATAAAATAAGTATAAATTATATTATTTCACTCTTTTAAACTATGTTGATTTTCTGATTATTTATTTTAAAAGACAGCACCGCAAAGTAAAAATACCCTTTTTTTAGTGTTGTAAATGACGTGATTTGAAAGTCAGTGAAAGCTATGATTTGATGGAAAGAAGAGCATCAACAAAAATAAAATAAAATAGGTAACCTCAAATTCCGCCACGTGTTTATTTGAAAATGACATGATTTGATGGAAAGAAGAGCATCAACAAAAAGAACCACCCGTGGAATTTTCCAATACGAAACATGCATGGGTTTCATTTATATAGACACGGTAAGGTAAGCCAAGTCAAGACACGACACGACACATGGCAGAATTCAAAGAAGCAAATCAAACAAGCTACAATCTAAAAAAATAATCCAACACAATATAATCGGATACATTTTAAAAATAAATTCAATAAAAACAGGATCTAAAACAAAATAAATAGCATAAATTTAATATAAAAATAAAAAAATAAAACTAAATATTAAGGGATGAAATTGAAAAGCAACTCAATTAAGAAAAGAATTTAAAATAAATTAAATGGTAATTAAAAGAATATGGACCAAATATGATAAAAAATGACATGAGATCTTTCAATTTTGGCATGTCTAACTCAAATTTCAAGAAGAGAGGAGAGAAAAAGTTAAAGGAAAAAAAATGTTGTCAGAGACTCATCGTTGCTCTGTCGTGGACACACGTCTCACCACCAGATAGAGCTCGCTGAGATGGTTTTAACGCCACTATAAAAGACAAAACGATGACATCTTAAGAGGCCACACATGTCACCAAAGCACGATGGCCTCTTCTCATGCGCCAACCGAGTTGCCCTGACCATCTTTTCAATCCTTACAATATATTTGTTTTTTCAAACCTGATCCATCAAGTCTTAATTATTTTATATAAATAATATGTTTTACAATATGTTTTATGCATCAAGTGTATGTCGGAATGTTTCCTCGACAACTTCGAATCCCCATATTCAGGCAAACAAAAAAAAACTATTAAGTCCAATATGTGTGTGTGTGTGTGTGTGTGAGAGAGAGAGAGAGAGAGAGAGAGAAATCTTATTGTAAAATGATCAAATTGAAAAAACAAAAATTGAAGGATCAAAAACTAAGATCTAAATCTCTTCCATAATCATGCAATTTAGTCTCAAATGTTTGCAAGAAAAAGTGGCTCAATACTTGTCTAGAGTTAAAATTTGGTCCTCATAACTTCAACTATTTTAATTCAATTTAATTTCATTTAATTTTGTAAAATTGAGCATCAATTAAGAGTTGGTTTATTTTTCTGACATCGTGAGAATCAATACCAAGGCAATTAAAATAAATAACAAAGTCCAATTCCAAAATAATCTAATGTAAAAGGATAAAAAACAATAATGAATAATGTCATAACCCAATTATTGGTTATTTCCCAAAATTCACTCTTTAAAAAAAATAAAAAATAAATAAAATAAAGGCTGACAATATGAAAAAAGCATGCTAGGGAATACAGCTGCAATGTTGGAGGAAATTCAAGGCCTAATTGTACCCCATTATGCCCAAAAATTGAGAAAAAAAAATGCAAATTCAAGGTCAATTATATTTTGGATAAATTTGCATAAGAATTAAGTCCAAAGATATAATTAAATTTTTAATAGGCCAATTTGATTTAATCATAGGCCAAATTGAATTTTAATTATGTTTAAAAATTAATTTGGGTCAAATTGAAAGATTTAATTAAGTGCAAGGACTTAATTATACTTTCAATGGGTCAAATTAATTTTATTAAGGGTTTAATTGGTGAAATATTAAGTTTGGGAGCCCAATTTGGGCTTAATTAAGAATATTGGAATTTTAGAAGACCAAATTTATTTTTTTACCATGTTAATTGATTAAAATCAGGGGTAAAATCACAAAAAAATTAAATTTTTTGGGTCAATTAAGGGTCAAATTGAACAATTTCACAGCCAAGAACCAACCTGTATAATGCGCCAACCTATAGGGGCTTAATTGAAAAACATCGGGTGTGAAATTGAAGAACATTAAAAGTTTAATGGTCAATTAGGGCTTAAATTGCATAAATCCGTTAGAAGAACTTTTTTTTGTCTTGGTTCCAATTCAACACTAAACAAGTACAAACTAATTGAATACTTGTGTTAGAAATTCCCTGAATTGGTTAACCATTTCCATAAAAAATATAATTGACAATTCGAAGTTTCAGATTCTCTTTTTCTTGCAATAAATCCGGGGGAAAAAGTCTTTCTAAATTTATACCGTCCCCTCTTTCATATATGAGAGGACCAAAGTGCAAAAGACACGTAAATTAAGGGTTCCAACTAAAGTTTCGCAGGGGCTACATTGCACTAAATCAAAAGTTTATAGTCAATTAGGGGTACAATCGAACAATAGTGAAAGATTAAGGACTAAATTGAAGTTGGACAAAAATCCCTATTTTAACCCTAAACGACGCCGTTTTGCATTAAAGAAAAAAGGAACCAGATGACGTGTCTAATTTCATTTATCCTTAATTCACTAAATTGAAGTTTAGGTTTCGCTCTATTTTATCCTTAATTCCCCTATTTCTTTCTAATTTCATGCAATTGTATCCCTGTCAAACTTCATTTATCACCCCCAATTTCGAGCACCTTTTACAAGTTATTCCTTGGTTTCTAATTTGTTTAATTACCCCCCTAAATGACTACTAAACTTTTAATTTTTTTTATTTAACCCCTAATTCCTCATTGGTTTCAGTCCTTGAAGTTGCACGTGTTTTGCAAGTTGATCCTTGGCTCACGGAAAGTTTCATTAAACCCCTATTTGCTCACTAGACTTTTATTTTTATGCAATTAAGCCCTTGATTTGACTAAATCAAACTGTTCAAGCTTCCAAATAAGTCCCTAACATCAATTATTTCAAAATTAACTTTTGAAATTGATTTCCTTTGCGATTAAATCATCAATTAAATAATTAAACTTTTTTAAAAAATATAATTGAGTCTTTAAATAACAAAAATAAATATTTTTACTAAAGGTTTTTTGTCAATTAAACCTTGAATTGCTATTTTAGCCTATCAAACTTGCTTGGCATTCTTGTCTTTCGTAATTAGGCTTAGGCATTTCTTTTCATGTTTGCTTCAGGTGTATTTTCTCGTATTTATCTTATTATAATGTGTGTGTTTTTAAAAATTAGATAGCAACAAAAACATTAATAAAGCATGTACATATTACTCTAATATATTAAATTACGCACCCCACACATGAATGGTGAGGATACTAGTTATGAATTAATTAACATTTCTGACTAACATCCATTTTTCTTTTTGGTGAAAGAATTTATTGAAAACAATTAAAAGAGTTTCATACAAAAGTTAGATTATTTAATATCACTAACAATGAATGTTTATTGATTTAACCATAATACCATTAAAGAAAATCAGAGAAACCATACAATTGTAATTAAATCTCTACTTTTAAATTTAATTAAAGAATTAGGGTAGAAGCACATAACCCATTAGGGTTATATGCAATTCACATGTCAAAGTATCAATGAACTAATTCAACCCAGAAAGATATAAACTTTTAAGTGAGGTCTTAAGATATGATTTATATTATTCTCTAACATATTCTTTCAAGTGAAAGCCCTTTGGGCTTGAAACTTGCATAGGCTCACACTACCTTATGCTTAATTTTTATCAAATAAATAGGGATGATGAAATTCAAACTTGTGACTGCTTGATCAACAAGGCTCTGATATCATATATATCAAAGAACTAATTCAACCCAATAACTTAAGTTTTTAAGTGAGATATCAAGTTATTATTTATATTATTCTTTAACACAAAGTATGTTTGTTTGGGATATAAAAAAAAATACTAACTAGAGACTTCGAGATTATTTATTTAAATTTAAAATTTTAAGATCCTGACAATCAAACATGCAATCTGATCTCTTCTATCCTGCATAATGATCGAGATAAGGGATGCTTTGTTCATTTCTAAAGAAATTATCTCGATCAACCGTTGCCTTCACTTGAATCAACCTGTTAAAGTTATTGACCTTGAAATATTTGAAACCCCATATACAAGCTTCTTGATATGTTGAGTTGCCATTAATATTGTTGGTTCCAAGATCAAGATCTCTATAATTGACATATGCTGTACGAGGATGATTTGAAACATAGGGAGCCATGAAATCATAAAGCTCCCTAATCCACTTCATATGCCAATTGATTTCCTTGATGCTCTCTTCATGCCAAAGCAATGCATAATGAATTTGGAATAAGTTCCCTGCTCTATGTGGAAATGGAATGCTAAATTCTGAAATCTCATTCATTTTCCCTCCTAAAATAGTAAATTGTAATTCAGCCATCTTGGCATCCATTTTGTAAAGCCTTTTCCATATATTTTCCAAAGCATTTTTAGGTATAGGTTCCTGGACATAGTCAGATTTTCCTTTGAAAAATATTCTTCCTTGAGGATCCCTCTTGAGCAAAACATCCAGGGATGCACCATTTGGGATTCCAGCAAAGTAGAGGGTAGAATTGATCCAACTCATTTCAATGCAATCTTTTTTTGTCAAACCAAGCTCAGGAAAGTGCTCTTGAACTATTGGAAGAAGCCTATCAACTCTACCAAGAAACAAGGAAGTGAATGCAGCCTGTATTGTTGTGTTTCCATCTTGGCTAGAATTAACTCTCCTTACGAAAATTCTCAATGCCAAATCTTCAGGAAACTTGTCCACCAAATATTGCCACCGATGAACAAGATTTGTGGCATTTTGTTCTAAGGTTCTTGTGACATTGAAGACAGTCACAACAGGTGGCACGTCGACCAAATTTATCTTCCAAGCAGCAACAACTCCGAAGGTATTTCCTCCACCACCTCGAATGGCCCAAAATAGATCTTCTCCCATTGATTCTCTATCAAGGATTTTTCCTTCAGCATTAATTATTTTTGCATCAATTATATTATCTGCGGCAATGCCATATTTACGCATCATCATTCCCTCCCCTCCTCCACTAAAATGACCACCAACACCTACAGTAAGTCCAACACCTGCTGGGAAGGCAAGTTTACTACTTTTCTCAGCAATCCTATAATAAACTTCACCTAAACTTGCTCCGGCTTGAACCCATGCACTCTTATTTGCTAAATCAACAGTAATATTTCGAAGATCGATTAGGTCAAGAACGACAAAAGGGAGAGGAGAAACATAAGAAAGGCCCTCATAGTCATGGCCACCACTTCGAATTCTAATTTGCACGCCATGTTTTTTGGAACAAATAATGGTGGTTTGAATGTGGAATGCCTTCTTTGGTTTGATAATGACTAGAGGCTCTAGGGTTTTGGTTGCCTTAACCCTAAGGTTTTGCGTATAATTTTGCAAGAGGGATGAATAGGAGGAGTTGTTTGGAGTGTTAATGAAACTAGAAATGGAATTGGAGTTTTGGGAGTGAAGGCATTGAAGAAAATCGTCACGAGTATCCTTAGCTGAATTTACCAATGAGAAGGGAAAGAGAAGAAAAAACATACAAGCAAACATGGTTGAAGGGCCTAGAGAATTCATGTCAAGACTCTGGAAAATTATTTTTTTTTGGTGAATTAGATATTTGGATTAATTAGAAAAATAAGACTTTACAAATAGCCAACAATTAGATGGCAAAGAACCCGAAAAAAAGTCTATGAACCAACAAGCAAGAAACTGAAGTGTGCCCTCACCAATTTTGAGAAGTCAATAGTTTTTCACCTAATTTCACCTACCCTTTTTAATTGATTTTATTGACTTCAGTTTTTTTTTAAAAAAAAAACAGTTTTATAAAATTTAATTTAATGTTTTCCGTTATTGTTATTGATAACTTGTATTAAAAAAAAAAAAAACCCCTCAAGTCCTGCCTTTTGTGTTATATCTTTGATCTTCCATTTGTGTTTTTGAGTATTTGTGAGTCTCATGTGGGCTTCACACACACAGACATATATATATATATATATATATATATATATATATATATATATATATATCAGCCGCTATC
>Ga0307515_10009943_pt1 | contig 18312 bp, 21 predicted proteins | sample 17_EM_MG_FD_194513 | JGI IMG/M metagenome (GOLD analysis project Ga0307515, IMG submission 194513) | Populus trichocarpa ectomycorrhiza microbial communities from riparian zone in the Pacific Northwest, United States - 17_EM | ecosystem: Host-associated > Plants > Roots > Unclassified | place...
CTTCTAAAACGAATCAAGGTAACAAAACTGCATTGGCGCTATGTTGAAAGACATGTTCGAATTTACGATCGCTCGCCCCGCGTCGCCCAGCCCGGATTCGGACACGTTTTTTGGGCCCAGTTCGCCCGCGATCGGCACACGCAGCCCGATTTTTTACTGGGGTGTACGTCCCACAGTCCGATCGAGATCAGCAAAAGTGGCTGAGTCAGGCGACCCGTCTAAAATCTCACCACCACCTCCTTACGGTCAACTTTGACTAAACCCCTTCCTGCGCAAGAATGTCTCCAGTGGCCGTTGAACTCGCCCAAGACCTTCCGACGACTTCGCAACCGCATAAGCAACCGGTGGTCGGCACCCCGGGACCTACACTGGTCATCGGATCCCCTTCGACCGCGAAAGATGGGACGTATCCGAGTTTGATTAGTGAGTTGGAAAAGGATTTGGCGAGCGCGAGCAAGGTCGAGAAGCAGATGGTGGATCGGATTTTGGATGGAGGTCGGTTGTTTGTCCTGCTTTCTCCTCACCGGTGACAACGGAAGGGGACGGATTCTGACCCGAACCTCTCTCTCCCTCTCACGTACAGCTACTGCTGTAACCAAGGACAAGTTTTTTTCCGTCCACGTTCTTCTCTCGACATCCGAATATGAAACTCTTGCATCCCGATTGGCCTCCCTCGCAACGCAAATCCTCGATGGTCTGTCGCCTTTGGGAAAATTTCACATCCTTAACACACCCTCCGGGTCAGCCCTTCCGGATGAACTCGTCCTGCTCGGGTTCAGCATCCTCCATACCACTTCTTCGTCATCGGGGACCACCATCGTCGCTCAGAAACCAGCTCGGTCATTTTCCCTCAAAACCAAAAATGCCATCACCACTGCTGCCAAGGAAAACGGGGCTGAAGCGCTCGTAATGCCCCTCCCTCGTCGAGCGAAGTCTAACACCCAGGACCCCGGAAAGAAGGCTACAAAGGAAGCTCTTTGGACGCTCGTCTCCCCATCCACCCCATCGATCGACGCAGAGGCTCTTCTCACACCCGCTGATCGCGAAAGACCCGCGGGGTGTGATCCGACGACTCCCTCCTTGGCGCCCCGAAAGCGGAAGGCGTGCAAGGGATGTACGTGTGGATTGGCAGAGATCGAGAAGGCTGAAGATGAGGCGGAACGGGCCGAGCTTGTCAATAGCCTGAAGGTGGTGTTGCTTGATGTGGATGGTGTCGTTGAGGTCGATGCTACGAATGGGGTTGATAAGGAGAGGGAGAGGCTGAAGAAAGCTGCAGAGTCGGCGACCAAGGCCACTAGCAGTTGCGGGAACTGCTACTTGGGCGATGCGTTCAGGTGTTCGAGCTGCCCTTACAAAGGTAAATCTACCCCGATCTCTCTCAAATGCATGTTAATCACTTTGCCTTAGGTCTTCCTGCGTTCAACCCAGGAGAGAAGGTTGAGATTGATCTTGGTGGTGACGACCTCTGAGGTATTTCTTCTTCTTCTGCTTTTATCCTATCATCGTTATCATCTCGCTTGCTTGACCTTTCCTGATTTTCTAATCCCATGTAATAACTGTACAGAGTTTTGCAGTAGATCCGTAGACAGTTCAAATGACCTGCAGCGTCCGCGTATCAGACGTTTGAACGGGAGGGGACGTGTTCGCGGTTTCCGTCCGCACTTGCCGATCGCAATGACACTTTTTCTCCGATCACCGGCGTTTTCAGTTCCGCGGCCATGAATCCTCCTCTCGATAACTCAGAAGAAAGGAAGGAGGTCACCTCTACTGCAGTCCCTTCAACCTCGGCCACAAAGCTTTGCACATTCTGCCCCCCACACTCACCTGCGCAACCAGTGAAATACGCCTGCCCTCGGTGCTCTCTCAAAACCTGTTCCGCCGCCTGTTCCTCGCTCCACAAACAACGGACGGGATGCACGGGGGAAAGGGACAAGGTCAAATACGTCCCGATGAAGGAGTACGGGTACGGTGCGTTGATGAGTGATTATGTGTATTTGGAGGATGTTGGGAGGAGAGTCAAGGACTGGGGGAGGGATATTGGTAAGGGGAAGTACCAGGCGACTGGACACGACAGGGTTGGAGGTGGAAGGAGGAGGAAGTCTAAGAAGGAGGCTCTCCAGATTCAGCTCGAGATTCGCGAAATTCCCCTCGTGTTGTTACCTCCCGGCATGGAGAGGAAGAAATTAAACCAATCATACTGGGATTCCAAGTTGCGCTCTTCACAATTTTCACCTTTTATTGTGGTGTGCTGAGCGACGCGTGTGCGTGTAGGCAAAAGAAGGTATACCTAACCATCGAATTTCTATTCATCAAGGGACATGGGACGACCGACTCGATTCGACTTGTGACCCACAAGAATGACATCGACCAACCCCTCCTCACACTCCTCCAGACCCATGTAGGCGAAAAGGTCAATCAAGCCGCCAAACGGGGAAAATCCAAATCTAATCCCAAGAACTCCACCGACGCCGAAACCACTCTCGCGTGGTTGAAAGAGCTTGTCTTCCCTGACCCCCCAGACCAACTCGAGTCCTTCGCTCCTCCTCTATGCCTCATCCGGTCTACAAGACCCTCCTCCTATTCACTACAGCGCACATCGTCCAAACGCTCCAAATCTCGAACATACAACTCACTCGACCCGTTCCAGAAACTCTCGCAGGGTTTACGCCGGAAGGAGTTTACCGAGTTTCCTCTGATCGAGGTTTGGGAGAAGGATGCGTTCATCGACGGTGGGTTTGGAGAAACCGACCAAGACGGTGTTTGGTATGAAAAGGTCGTCGGAGAGACCGACGGGAGGCCTAGGAAACGTCGGAAGGTCGAGGTGATGGGGAAGAAACAGGGTGAGGCGGTCGTAAAAGGCCTTATTGGCGGGTATGGAAGTAGCGAAGACGAAGAAGAGGAGAGCGATGATCAGGATTCACCGAAAGCGTTGGCCGGACTGGGTCAATACGAGGAGAGTGAACACGAGGGTGAAGGAGGCCTGGAGGCGTCTAATCCAGACGTTGTGGACGGTTCAGAAGTCTCTGATTCTGGCGATGAAGTGGTCGACCCAGTTATCCTGATACAACAACTCAAGTCCGCAGGTTTCGCATTCGGTTCTGCAACGTTGGACGACGAAGAGGTTGACTGGGGAGACGACGACCCTTGACCGTGGTTCATATTGGCTCTGGCTTCCGTATTGCCTTTGCCGTGGAATGGTCAAGTGAGGTTTCTACGAGTCCTGTCTCCGTAAATCCAATAGACCTTTCATGAGAATTTGGATCTCCATCACCGCCTCGACAGACACGCTCAGAGGCATCTCGGGGGTGTTACGAACTGGCGACGCCGTCTTGACTTCGACCTCCCAGAGTGTGTCCGCATGGGCTGGGATGGGTTTCGACGTCTTGGGGTCAACCTAAGAGCGTGAAAACCAATCAATGCGATAAATTCGTATTGCCATCATAAATGTAGGAGGACAAACCTGCTCCTGTTGGAACATCTGGATGACCAGGCTTCCTTTGCGGAACAGGTACCCGCGCTTGTATATCTGCGACCTCCTTCTAGAGGAAAGGACGAGCAATTAGACTTGGTGTAACTGACAAGCTAACCGTACCCCCACATGTAACCTAGGGCAGAAGCGAACGCCATCGCATCTCCATCAATTTCCAACGTCGACCATGGTCGAACCGTCGCCTCCGGATGCACTCGAGCACTCTCCGGTTTCAAATACGAGTATAAGACCCTGCACACATTCACGGAAGTCAACGAATCTCAAAACCTATAATATCGGCAACGAGACCACGGGACGTACCACTTTGAATCAGGACTCGTAACCTCTTTCCTCGCTCTGAGCAACACGGGCTCGTTTCCTAGCTCTCGCTGTTGTGGAGCGTCGATGGGTTCGAACACGAGCTCACGGTATTGCATTTGTTGAGAAGACTCGGAGTGGAGGGTGATTCGGTTCACGATTGGTTTTAGGTCTTGCGCAAAGAACTCTCCGAAGAGGGCGACTTCGTAGAAATGCGAAGACATGATTTGGGTTATGTGCAGAACAAGAGGTGAACGCGATCGAGTTCAGGTGATCGGTTTGAACTCGCAGGAGGGCGAGCGCAAGGATTAGGATTAAGGTAGTGTACGGTGGTGTAAATGTGTTCTCTAGTCCTATAATTTCCTGACTTGATCCGACCCAAATCCCAGCTGACCAAGTACGCCTCCAACGGACCCTTGTGAATAATTCCGTCCCCAAGGACCAGCAATGGCAGAGATCATCCTAAGTTGTCCTCTGTCAGTTCGCGATCAACAGGACAGAGGATCAGCTCACAAATCTGGACCGCACACCAGGAACAACACCTTCCTACCCTCCCCTACGATACCCTTGGGGTCGAACTTCCTCCGGAACAGTTTATCCCACATTGACGGCCGCCGGATCTCGAGCACGTCCTCCACGGCTTTCCTATCGATCACACCGACGTTTGCACTGTAGGGAGTATCGCTGGAGGACATTTCGTTATCGACGAATAACTTGAGACGGAGTCTCGAAGGGTCATTCTGTGCGATTGAAGTCAGAGGTCCAAGGATAGCCGGGGGAGGCAAATCCCCAACGGACCGCGAAGCGTGCAGCAGTGTGAAACGCGTCTTGGACGGTGTCAAGTTGGCATCTCCGGATGACTTCGGTTTAATGAGCTCTTCGTGGATGAGTTGACAGAAAGGCGTTATGCCTGTCCCTCCGGATATCTTGGAGAGCGAGGTAAGGTCAGTACTGATTAGTCAAAACAAACCGTTTCCTCACCATAATAATCTCACCCCACTCGTCTGAGTGCCGTTCATGCAACCAAGTCTGGAGCGGTCCCCGAATCTCGATGCGTTCTCCAGGCTTCTTCGAATGCAACCACCTCCCAACCTCGCCTTTAGGGTATTTCTTCACCCACAACTTGATATTCCCATCCTCATCTATTCCTTCCAACGGGGTATACGGTCGTTCTACTTGGATGTCGTCATCCTTGATGTAGATGGACCAAATCGGTCGGGTGGGGGAGGGGTTCGGGATAAGGTGACGTGGGATGGAGAGTGTCAGAAGGCGGGTATCCTTGGAGGTTTCCTCGCTTGCTACGAGAGAGACCGGACTCCATTTCGTCGGTACCAGAGTCGTAGATGTGTCATCTCCAGATGAAGGGCCAGCCGCGTAAAGCGGATTTTTGGATGGTGGGAAGAGGTAAAATGTTCCTACACCTGTCCACACGATGAGGCCGGCAAGTAGATACCCCGAGCGTAGTGTCCGGCGCTTAGCATCCTTCGCGGTGGTTGTAGCAGACGACTTTAACGAACATGTCGTCGTCGAAGAGAGAAAGCGGCGTGGAAGCATGAACTCGGGACGGAGGAACGATCGAGGCGACAACAAACCTTTCTTGACCATCATCCGCCATGTCCACTCGCGGTCGCTCGAGTTCCCCACACCCCCTCCGCGATGAAGACGTCGAAATGGACACCTCATCAAACCACGAAAAAGGCGACCTAGGAAACTCGAACTCGAACGGGGTCAACAAGCCAGACTCAAAAGTCGTGATCGTTACCAACCTGACGAGGAACGTCGTTCAAGAACACCTTCAGACGGTATTTGGATTCTACGGGGAGATTGTCAAGCTTGACTTGCCCTTGTTCGGAAAATGTGCGTCTCCTACTCCAACTCCTTCATGCAATTTTTTTTTCGTCTTGGGACTTATGCGGTTACCCTAGCTGGTCAAAACCGAGGAAAAGCAGCATTGGAATACTCCGACGCCGCCTCTGCCCAAAAGGCCTTCTCCCACATGAACGGCGGTCAACTCGACGGTGCAACGCTTAAAGTCGAACTCTCCGACCTTCCTATCCGCCCTCAGCGTGTATCTCGCTCACCTCCTCCCCGCCTCCGCAATGGACGTGGCGGTGACGGTAGAAGAGGAAGAGGAAATGCACGTTCCTATTCACGTTCGCGCTCCCGTTCTCGGTCGCGCACGCGTTCTTGGTCTCGATCACGGTCTCGGTCCCCCCGGTTTAGTAGGAGGCGCGATACTTACGAGCCTCCGAAATATGGCGGGTACGGTGGAAGGGGTGGAGGTAGGTTCGGGGTCGGTGGAAGAGGTGGGAGGGGAGGCGGGCGTGGTGGATATCGTCATAACTCTAGGTCTCGTTCTCTACCATCTCGTAGGGGTGCTGGACCCTCACGCAGACGGTCGCCGAGCTATGAGCGTGGCGGGTACGGAAGGCGCAGAACAAGGTCGCCTTCATACTCTGTGCGCTCTAGCCGCTCACGCAGATCTTACTCTCGTTCTCGTTCCCGCTCCCCACGCTCTCGCTCGAGGACGCGCTCTATGTCTTACTCTTCCTACTCGAGGTACAGTAGGAGCAGGAGCAGGAGTCGCTCTCGTTCTCGTTCTGTGAGCCGTGGAAGGAGGAGCTACAGTAAAGACGATATTCGAGACAGCCGCAGCAGGTCGAGGTCACCGAGGGATTAGTGGCTTGTACCTTTTTCGCCCACAGTGGCGTGCTCTGCAACCCCCATCTGGCCCACACTTCCTATTCGCTATTTTTCCAATCCGAGATACGTTCGCGACCTTGGAATCTACAGAATTGTAAATACTTCAATCCACGTACGCGTCCTCCATGTTTGTGTTGTAAGTCGCTATATTGGCGACCGTAAGGGTTAGGAAGAACGAACAGAGAAAATAACGTGAAAGGCGAACGTCCAGGAGAAAGGATAAATAACGATGGCTAAACGAACCAGCAATGGCAAAGTTAATGTTAATCCCCAATTAATCCCCAAAGAAATCCAAAGGACAACGAAACCGGGAACCGTACACGTCTGCGGATTCGAAATTTCGAATCACAGTCCAAACCGTTCCCTCCCCTCGGGTGACAGTAGATTCGGGTATCTCGAAGTTTCCGTCCGACCGTCCTCCATCCAAGTCAACATCATAAGCTCCGGAGGGGTGCATTCAGGGATATTGTTTTGGAAATCCGAATGCGCTTGGGACACGATCCTCCTCAACCTCTGCAGTGGCCCGCGCTCGCCAGATGAAAGTGCATTGATTCTGGCGTCGAGGATTTCGAGGGATTTTTTCCACGACATCTGCGCACACGTGTCGCTCTTCAGCACAACTTTGGTCCGCGTGAGGGGGAGAACAATTGACACGTACCTCGAGAAGTAGATCAAAGTATGAATACTCCTCGATGTGCGTGTCCCGAGTCAGAGTCGCCAGTTTTGACAATGCCGAGTCGCAGAGTTTATCCATCAAACCCCTAGCGGTAGTACCAGGTCCTTCCCGAGCAGCAAAGTGACAGAGGGCAGCCAGGGAGGCTAAACATGGAATGCACGCGTTGGCTATCAAGCCCCCTCCAACTTCGTCGCCGATCTTGAGGAACTGACGCAGGTTTCGCAGTAGTGTGTTGGTATACTCATCTAGAAGTTGGATCAACTGGTCACACGTTTCTTGCCGGAAGTCCATTCCTCCCTCTGGATCGGGGGAGTCGGGGTCTCAACTCAAGTCGGACGATGTAAAGCGACGGAACTCACCATCAGAGGCGTAGACTCTGAGAAGCAGGGTCGCGTCTCGGAACAGAAGGATCCCTTGGGTACGCATAGTAAAAGGGCAGATATCAAATAAAACCGGGTACACTTTCTATACTTGCACTTCAGCACGGTTTAAATAAATTAAAAAGCGGGCCAATTCCTCACCTTGAGCTCGTACCTGAACTCCTTCTCGATCCTAGCCGTCTGCTTGGGCGGCGGTCCATCACAGGTCAAAAACAGGTAATTATCCAAATAGATAGTCTGAGAGAGGACCGCTAAATTCTCCCGGATGTCCTCCGACAGCTCCGGCGGTCGCCCGTAAACCGGGATGAATCGCATATCCATGGTGTTGATTAGTGCGCAGCATCTCCGGACCCACAGCTGAGAGCTGCGAATCAAGCGCACCAAGACACCACACGTAGCAAGGGCGAATTCCAGATGAACCCTTAATTCGTGGTCATCTCCTCTCTGGATGTCCACCACATCTTCCCACAGTAACTGGGCGTGGATCGCATGTATGCGGATCACGAAGGGGGATATCTTGGTTTGGCAGAAGTGAATGCCAAGAGTCTGCATCATGTATACCCAGAGCCGGTTGACCACCGCGTTTGACGTGTCCCCTCGCATTATCGCATCTTGCTTCTCCTGTCGGAGGTAAATACCCAGTTTAGGTAGCTGGCACAGGCCAGCGAGGCGACTAGGTTTAATTCCCGCGTCAGTCGTCAGGACTCTCAGGTGGCGGAAAGTCCTCACAACTGCAAGTCTCGTTCTGCACCTGTCGCATCCGTAATTCTCATGTCATGTGGTCCCTGGAGTGGTTCTGGGTTGAATCGCTCGATGCTTGAATTGAGCCACAGAGAAGAGTAAACGATGTCCAGTTGTTCTAATTCCAATAACGTTCCGGGAACAAGTGAGGAGGATTGTTGAACAATTTCTTGAGATGGTTGGAGGTCCCGATATGTGCAATCTGAGTCCATGTTTGCATCGATGCAGGACCCGCAGGGACGCTTGGCGTCACATTTCTGTGGGAATGGATTGGGCTGGTGACCATCCGGAACAAAGACTTGAACGGACCTTCTTCTTTTCACTGACGGTCGAAGAATCAGAGAGTTTGGCCTAGACAGCGTTGACAACAACGACCACTCACCGGCAGGGTATGCACGCCGTACCCGTTCGGAGAGCTTTCGTCTTCTTCCGCTCAGAATTATACACGCAATTCTCGATTCCCATTGCCATGCATCGTTGGCAGCGCGGGATAGCTGGGGTGCATTTCTTGGGAAGGCATCAGGATTTGTGTTAGACTTGGATAACCGCGCAAGTGCTCACGACTTTCCGTGCTCTGCAACGGGTAACACAGACTCGGTCAATTCAGTTGTTTATTGGGGATCGAGATGCCGGTAGAGTTGAGTTTTTTGAACTCACCGACAAGCGAGACATGCCACCTTGCTCGCCATGGGCAGCCGGCCTCGGTTTTGTTTTGTGGGCAGCGGTGCGCAATCGAGGATCCTAGGTGTTAGCCGTCGTCGTGATCGTGTGAGTGGGGCTTTCTGAGGTCGATCCTTGGGTTACTTTGCGGTATATGCTCTCGTTTCAACGTTCAACGTAACCTCTGCGTCAATCTAGTTTCCGTCGCTGGGCCTAAAGACCTCACATACCGACGATGCTTTCGCATCTTAATTCCGGCGCATATATCGTACACACTCCCGCGTTGGGTCCAGTTGTCTGCGCTGGTACGGAACCCTCCTAAGCTCCCTCACCCATCCCTTGCAACGAGCCGAAACGCCATTTTACGCACTACGAACGCTCAACGGGAACTGACAGGTGCTTCCATATTTGGACTATCACCAACCAAACGCCCGTCCGTTCAAAAAGTGTGGCAGAGCGCTTTCAAGGACCTGTGCCTTTACCCTCATCCACCTTCCTCCTGGTCTGAATGGCGATACATCCGTATGTTCCCTACTGTTAAACCTCCAAGGCTTTACTTCGACTGACAATTCGCGCCACAGGACAGAGTCCTCGAGATTGAACTCTGGGCAGCCACCCCTATCGTATAGTTCAGTCGAACCGAGCAACGACACACCCTCCGGTTCCCTCCCCACTCCTCCTGGCCCCCCTTCCACCAAACCCCCAGGACCCGTGCCCAACCCTGCGAATGGGCCCGTCCAGCGGCCAGCGCAGGTGATCATGAGTCGTGCACTATCTATCTGCCTTGCCATCATATTGGTCCAGGCCGTGTTAATCGTCTGCCATTCCGATACACTGGCAATGCTAATCGATCTCAAATCCGCAGCCCTTCGTGCATCAACAGAGAAGGCCGCCCTTGTGGTGGAGAAGTCCGCTCTTGAGACAGAGCGAGAGAAGTTCGAACTGGAGAGAGAGAGGTTGGAGCAAGAGAGGGAGAGCTCGGATCGGGAGAGGGAGAAAATGAATCGCGATAGGGAGTTGTGGGAAAAGGCGAGAGGGGAAAGAGGGAAGTTGGAACTGGAGAGGGAGAGGTTGGAACAGGAGAGGGTGAAGATGAAGCGTGATAGAGAGTTGTGGGAAAAGGCGAAGGAAGATCGTATTCCTCAGGGCGCGTTTTGGGACCTCACTTCGCCTGCTTTGGATTGTCGCGCGTACGGGAAACGGGAGTATTGGGCAACGCTGCGAAACGTACCAGAGGGTTGGACCGCTACTGACGCCTGTATGAACACACCCACCAAGATCAAGGGTGTCACCGTCAGGCGCCCGTATCGGTGTGCCTTCGCCGATGGGTCTTCCGACATCCGCGGATACTGGATGGTCGACTGGGATGAGCCGGGTTGCCAACCGTGGTATCACGGTTGCCGGGATGTGGTGGGTCCAACTTGCCTTTTTTCACCTGCGTGTTTGTCTTCACAAGCCTTTAAAGGGATGCACAAGCTACAAGTCCGGCAAACGTCGAGTCGAAGGTGAGCTCATGGGGATAAGCCACCAGGAAACACAAGATTGGTTGCTGCTGTGCAACACCACACCTTTTACCTGGGACCTGGTCACGTATCCGAGTCCCACCCATTGTCTTGAACGAGTGAGTGGTTTGCTTTTTGAAAGTTTTACAGGTGATTTTCATCTCTGCCCCGAATAATAGGAGGGGAAAAAGTTTGCGATGTGGGATATACCTGACGACAGCTGTCTGGACCAATGACCCCGCTTCGCCTGTGAAATATGTATGAGGCCTGTTATGTACACTTTGTTTCGCCTGTATCAGAAGAAATTATCCAGAGATCATTGCACGACCCCCCCATCCTGCACTGGCCGGTGCCACCACTCCCCACTCAGCCCAGACAACCCAACAGCTATTTGGCCGTTGACAAAGCGAGAAATCGTTGGAAACCCACCATAACATGGCCGTCACGTAGTATGCTCCCACTCCTCAGTCGGGTTCACGATCCGTCATTTCCACGTGTGAGATCAGGGAGGCCATGACACCCTTGAAGAGCGTCGAAATTTGGTGCTGGCGGTTCGCCCGAAAGAATGCAGCGCAAGATCGACGTCGCCACTCATCCAATTGGCTGTAGACGACGCAGTCCAGTTTGGAGTTGCCGATAGAATACACTCCGGCGTTGCATTCAAATACCTGTACGGGTACAAACCCCAGACTCGCCCATCTCCTCGCAAGGAAGAGAGCGCATTTTCCGCATTACGAACAAATCAATCAACGCTGGTGGCAACAGGCGCTCTCATATTTGGCATAAGTGTGGCTGAGCGCATTCAAGGCCCTCAAGTTCACCTTTACCCTCATCCTCCTTCCTCCTGGTCTAAATGGCGTCGCGGCGTCCGTGCGTTCCTTGCCCTTAAACCTCCGGGGCTTCATGTCGGCTAACGATTCGAGTCACAGGACACAGTCCACGAGGCTGAACTTTGGGCAACTACCACCATCATATAGTTCAGTCGAGCCAAGCAACGGCACGCCCCCCGGTCCCCGCCTCGCTCCTCCTGGCCCCTCTTCCACCCAATCTCCAGGACTCAGGTCCGACCTTGAGAATGGGCCCGTCCCGCGGCCAGCGCCGCTGGTGGTTATCAGCCCTGGATTGGCTTTGTGCCTCGTGATCATATCGATCCAGGCCGTGTTGATCATCTGCCATTCGGACGCGCTGGCAATCTTAATCAATCTCGAATCCGCAGCCCGTCGTGCATCGACAGAGAAGGCCGCCCTTGTGGCGGAGAAGTCTGCCCTCGTGATGGAGAGAGAGAAGTTGGGACGAGAGAGGGAGAGGATGAAGCAAGAAAGGGAATTGTGGGAAAGGGCAAAGGAGGATCGTATTCCTCACGGTACATTCTGGGACCTCATTTCGCCAGCTTTGAATTGTTGCGCGTATGGGAAGCGGGAGTATTGGGCAGCGCTACGAAACGTTCCCGAAGGCTGGACCGCCACTGACGCATGCATGAACACACCCGCCAAGGTTAAGGGTGTCGACTTCAGACACCCGCATCGGTGCTCCTTTGTTGGTGGATCTTCTGAAATCCGTGGATATTGGATGGTAGATTGGGACGAGCCGGATTGCCAGCCATGGTATCACGGTTGCCGGGACGTGGTGAGTGTAACTTGCCCTTTTTTCGTCTACGCATTATCCTCATGAACCTTCACAGGGATGCACGAGCTACAAGTCCGGTAAACGTCGAGTCGAAGGTGAGCTCATGGGGATAAGCCACCAAGAAACACAAGACTGGTGGTTGCTATGCAACACCACACCTTTTACCTGGAACCTGGTCACGTATCCGAGTCCCACCCATTGTCTTGAACGAGTGAGTGGTTTACCTTTCGACGGTTTTACAGGTGATGCTCATCCCTGTCCCCAATAATAGAACGGGAAAAAGTTTGCGATGTGGGATATACTTGACGATAGCTGTCTGGACCAATGACCCCGCTTCACCTGTGAGATATGTATGAGGCCCGTTATGTACACTTCGTTTCGCCTGTATCAGAAGAAATTAACCAGACATCATTGCACGATCCTCTGTTCTGCATCGACCGGCGCTCTCACGTCCCGCTCACTGACTGGGACCGCCTGGCAAGCTCTCTCATCGCGGCAAGCACGCACAAAAGGTTTTAAAGCTTGTGTGGGGGTCTCAGAACGGAAATCGCGAATAACTGCATCCGTGATTTTCCGAGTCCAGGGTGCTCGTCGGGGACAATTCCTCACAACTTTCAAAGCGAGGGCGTCGTTGCTCGCAAGTTAGTTTTGAACGCAGCCCGCCACAGATGATCACAATGCGGAAGACCAATCGAGCGTGAGTCATGAAACTTGAAGCCTGGGTATTTTGTAGCTGCTTCTAACATGTCGTTTAAGATTAGTATCGCGGTAGGCCATTCAAAGAGATGCGCTCGAGAGAGCGAGATGTGGTGGACCGTTCGTCTCGGGATGACATCCAGGACACGATCGCGAATAATTTCGTTTCGGGGAGTACACCGACCTGTGATTGAGTGGAGGCGGGGTCTATGGAGGGAAGTTTAGTGAGTGACCAGTGCGGTTGGGTATATCAAGCGCGGCCTGCTGCAGTGACTGTAGAGCGGTTCCCTCGCCTTTATCTTCGTGTCGAACGGTAGGACACTCCTCAAGTTCACTCGGGAGGTAACGAAGGCGAAAGGGCGACTTCACTCAGTGTGCTACGCAACCGTTCTCCACCCCCAATCGCTCTCTAATATGCTTTTATGCCCCGGTCTTTGCGTTGATGGTTGGTCATGGGGTGGCGACGATCGTGGTATGTTCCAGTTTTTGCATGTTGTCCTTGAGTTGTCTCCCCAGTGAACACACAAGTGACCCACGACGCACGTCTAGTGTCTCAGGCGCAGCCCCGCCCCCTCTGGTTGGTATAGTAAGTAGCACACACTTCCGCGTTAGGTTCAAATGCCTACGCGGGTGCGAAACCCACCTAAGTGGAAGCTACCCGAAGGGTAGCTCGCGTGACGTCGCGGTCGAGACCCGAAGCTTGAACCCAACGGAGACGCGAAGCTTGAGGAGCTCCGAGGACATCCGAGGGCGTGTTGTAATCTCCATAATTACACTAAGTTCCCTTACCAACCTCCTCGCAAAAATCCAAATCGATACCCAGAGACGTTTTACACATTGCGAAAGCTCGACAGGAGCCAGTAGGTATTCCCATATGGGTATTGGATGGTAGATTGGGATCAGCTGGATTGCGAACCGACGCTCCAAGATATCCGTAACGCGGTGAGTCCAAGATTCCCCCTTCATCCGCACGTTGTGGTCATGCTCACATGTTGCAGGGATATACGAGCTATAGGTCTGGTACCCGTCGAATCGAGGCCAACGTCGTGGACCTAACCGATACGGAAGTGCATGATTGGTTGTTGGTGTGCGAAAGCATCCCATTTACCTGGCGAGTCCCACTCATTGCGAGGATCGAGTGAGTGAATCACAAGTCCACCCTCTTGTGCGCGAAGTTGATTCTTCACACGATAGTGCTTTGGTAGAGTAGTTGCAATGTGGGATGTTCCCGATGACAGTTGTTTGTAAACGACCGCCCTTTTTACTGATGGCGCTCCGTCTTTAAAATACACATACAGCCTGTTGTTCCCTAGGATTGTACACTCGCCTTCACTTGGGTCTGAAGAACTACTCGGACTTGACCCGCCATTCTGCATCAACGGGTGCCCTCACCTCCCACTCACTGACCAAAACAACCTCCTCCCCAGGAGAAATCGTCCCATACCAAATAAACTTTCCTTCCTTCTGTCCATTCTTCGTGTCCTCCACATCCCGCCCCCACTTGACCTTGAATCCATCTATCCTCTCAAGATCCACCTCCTTGCCCTCTTCGCTCTCTGCCAATCCCGTCGGTCCTTTCAGGAACACCTTAATTCGGGGATCGCTCTCCGAAGCGATCGGGATGCTCGATCTCTCGACGATGTTGATGGGGTAGTCGCCTGTGTGTCGATTGTGGAGTTTCGTGGTGGACACATAGGTCGTCGTGGTGTACTGCTCCAAGAACGAGGACGGGGGAGACGTTACGGAGGTTTCAGTGAGCTCGTGAGAGACTCGGATTGAAGTGTCCATTCCGAGTGTGCAGTTGAACGTGTCTCCGGTCGCGATCTCAGATATGTTCGTCTTGGAGATGTACGAGTTGTTGAGGAAGATGTTCATGACGCCAGGAAGCAGATAGTATTCGTCAGTATTCTTGACGGCGCACTGTGGAGAAGGCATGGTCTACGTTCAATTCCCAATTGGACCGACCGGCGGACACCTACCTGAAGGTATGCGATTGGGGACTTCCGCGGGCTCGTTATATGGGAGATCGTCGCTTCAAACGGAATAATCGCCACGAGAACCTTGTGCGACTGGTAATCACTAGGAATGGTGGTATGCTCGTCCACAGCATAACTAACGGCCATTGGGCTCTTCGAGACGATGGCAGCGGACTGTACCAGCGGAGGGAGTGGAGCCGACAGAAACTGCATGGATTGTGACGGGGGTGGCCCGCCACCGACGAGGCGGGACCGCAAACGATCAAGGTGGAGATCGGTGTCGAGGTCAAACATGGCCTTGGACTTTCGCGCCTTCTCATACCCACCCCTCGGGAGCGGCGGAGGCGGAGGCGGAGGTCGTGGTTTTTCCTTGGGTTGGATGGTCAGACTGTTAGTCGTGGGGACGCCTGCGTCGAGCATATCGGTCGCAGACGTGCTGAGAATCAACTTTGCATCGTTCCAGTCCTCCCCTGTCCACTGTTGTAAGTTGACGCGGTAGTGAAGGGACACGGACTTCGATGGCATCCCATCTTCCGAAACAGCGTACAGGTCGTAGAGAGGAGACCAGGACGCGTCGCCCACACCTTGAAAATTGGTGAGCAGACAAACGGCAGATAGATTGTGGACTGTGACCGACGATACGTTAACTTCAATTGTACAGGCCCATCATCGTTCGCGATGATGGTGATAACAGCCTTTACGAACGCTGAACCAGCTCTTTCTGATTCCGTTTTGCTAATCCTTCGCTTGATGTCTGCAATCTTATCATCCAGCGCCTTCACGGTTTCAGCGTAAGCGAGCGTCTTCTCGAATAAGGTGTCAGCGAAAGCGTTGGCTTGATCAGGGGTGAGGTCGGGCATATCACCCATCTTCCCCCCAAACGCTTTCAAGATCTCAATCTCCGCCTCCCTAGCATCCCTTTCAGCGCGCAGTTCGCGTTTCTGGTATTTGAGAACACGAATGGGGTCCGATTCTGATATTTCAGTGAACCGTTCGCGTAGGCAGTTGACGACGAGTAGCCTGGCATCGCCAAGCCCAGACACTCGCAAAGATTCGGTGTCGGTGACGCTGCTGAGACCAGTAACCTCGATCACGTTGTTGCCTGCCTATTGTGTGTAGATGGTTAGATGCACGCAAACATGGATCTACAGATGACGCTCACTTTGAGATCAAGGTTGAGCTTCCGGACGACTTGAGCCCCGGAAGGACGATAAACGGTGACCGTGTCAATGGGGAGGTTGGCTCCCTTGAAAGACCATTTCGTCGTCGCTTGCGCTGCGACCATGGTGGTTAGGTACAGGCTACATGGATTCCTGTGGGCGGGCGCTGCGCCCCAACGCCATGACGGTAGTCACGTGCAGTGACAAAGACGCGCTGATTGAACTCGGACGCGTCCTGACGCTGAACTTGCTCTCACTGCCTGTCAACACCGACTCTAGAACAGGCGTCGCCACAATGACCGCCCCTCAAACGCCCCGGCGGTCAACCAGACAGCAGAAACTTCCAGCTCGTTACGGTGGCGGAATCCTCATCTCCACCTCTCAAACGTACAACTGGCCAGCGCACCCAATCCACACGCGTCCCACCCAACCAACCGACATCCTCCCAGACGAACCCTTCGAACCGGGGGAAACGCAATTCTATTCATCCCTGATCAGATACGGACCCCCCTCCAAACCGATCGTCCGGACTTATGGAAAGCAGAAGTCCACTAAACCTGTAGCTTCTGGATCCAAGATGAGCGAAACGTTCTCTGTGGGCGATACAGTGTTGGTGGTTTCGACCGCCAAAACCACGAATGTTGCTGTCATCGTTGCGTTGTGGAGGGTCGTTCGTAAGGATGACGAGGATGGAGATGACGACGAAGACTCCAGCGAATCCATGCGAATCCGAGTTCATTGGTTTGCTCGACCAACGCAACTCGGTAGTAACAGACAGAAGAGAGAATGTCTACCCGTGAGTTTGTTGTCTTCATGATTCGAGATTGTTGACCGAACACGTCTATCTGAAGAACGAGATTTACTACTCGCTCGCAAACACAACTATCCTTTCTCCTCAAGAAATAATCAGGAAATGCTACATCACGAGTCATGTTCCAGGCTCACGACCTCCAACTTCACCATGGTCACTAACCCCGAAAGGCGCGGTCGAAGGCGAGGGTTTCCCTGAGGTTGATCGCTTTGTTTGCAGATCGGCGGTGAACCCTCTACGCGGTCTCTTCTACGAATTTACCTGGGAGGTGCACCGGGAGCATGCGAAGGCTGCGCCACCAGGTGACTGGTCGAGATGGGAAGTGGGTGTCAGCAACGCTGTGCCTGCGACTCCGAAACCAAAGGCCAGGATCTCGAAAAAACGGAAGGCGGATACCGATTCCGAAGGGGAAGAGAGTGATTTTTCGCTACCAAGTCCTTCGAAGAGGCCGAAACCCGCGCGTAAGGCACCCACGAAGAACAGGCCTCCCGTGAAGAAAAAACCACGTACGAAGACTATTCTCGAGGATGAAGAATTCGAACCAGAGTTTTCGAGATCTCCCTCCCCTTCAGGATCCTCCGCACATCCATCAGACGCCTCAGACACAGAATCCGGTGCCCGCGAAGAACCAGCAGGCTCCGATTTCGAGCTGGACGATGACGTCCCGAAGACACCATCGAAACGCAAACGCGGCGGAAAGATATCCGCGATAACTACCCCACGCCACAAACGAATTCGTAACCTCGCAATGCCTACCCCGCACTCAAAGGCCGCTTTACGAGCCCGACGGAAGAAAGCGGCGTTGGTCGTAAACCCACCGCCGCCGGAAATGTATGAGGAGCACTCTAAGCAACTGCAGAAATTGCCGAAGGACCCGTGGCTGAGAGGGATGCATGTTTTGCACGTGGCCGCGAGACCGAACGAATTGCCGTGTCGGGAGGAAGAGTATTCTAGGGTTTTGAGATCCGTCTTGGAGTTGGTCGAGGAAGGAAGCGGTGGTTGTGTTTGTGAGTCTGATTTTATCTTCCTCTCTGTTTCAACGTTTTGATTGCCGTCTAGATATTTCCGGTGTCCCTGGCACAGGAAAGACCGCGACGGTTCATGCCGTTGTTCGTGAACTGAAACGAATGGCCGAAAGTAACGTACGTTGTTTCCCCGTCTATCGGTTCCGGGGTTGGTGAATATGGACTACTCTCAGGAAGCGAATCCGTTCACTTACGTTGAAATCAACGGACTGAAGATCCCTTCACCCCACGCCGCATATAATCTACTCTGGGAAACCATATCCGGACACGACGTCGCAGCGGATGGACACTTGGCGATCAGCTGGAAGGAGGCTCTCAAGAGATTAACGAAGCATTTCAGCGGTGGCGCTTCCGCCGGGCCTGGGGGTCACGCGTGGTGGGTGCACCTTCCTCTCCTCTCAATCTCAATGGCATATTCCTCACAGAGCTGTACTTTATTAGCGTGGTTCTGATGGATGAGCTCGACCAGCTCATGACCACGAAACAAGATGTCGTTTACAACTTTTTCAACTGGCCAACGTTGGTGAACTCCAAGCTGATCGTGTTGGCGGTCGCGAACACCATGGATC
>Ga0307515_10009944_pt1 | contig 18310 bp, 13 predicted proteins | sample 17_EM_MG_FD_194513 | JGI IMG/M metagenome (GOLD analysis project Ga0307515, IMG submission 194513) | Populus trichocarpa ectomycorrhiza microbial communities from riparian zone in the Pacific Northwest, United States - 17_EM | ecosystem: Host-associated > Plants > Roots > Unclassified | place...
ATCTTAGCAACAACGGAGAAGTCAGAATCTGTCTTGCAGCCCAGACACTGTTCAGTGTTCCGCCCATATCTCGAGTTCTAGAAGTCCAAATTCACCGATTCGTTTTTTGTTGGAAAGCTGAGACAATTTCCTATTCAAATTCGGATGTTAGCAATGACGTTTTGTTCAAACAAGAAGATAAGGATTGTCCCCAAGTCAAGATGTGGCTACCCACTCAACAATTAGTCATCAAATCAATAGTTCCAAATTTTGGCCTATAAAAGGAGGCATTTGCCATGCATTTAGGCATCTTGGTTTTCAGATCAAGATCATGCTCTTGCTCTCTCTCTTTATATTTTTGTAATGCTTAAGTTTTGTTTATATTAATCTCTTGTTTATGCTATTCATCTCATTTCCTTTACTTAGTTAACTTATATCTTATTTATGTTCTTATCTTGTTTATTTATGTTTATCTCTTTCATTATGTTTAACTAAGTTTATTATGTCAAGGTGAAAAGGTTACACTAATGGTGTAAGAATAAGTATAGTATAAACTCAACATGGACTTTAATGTTTGATACTAACATGTTTTGTATTTGTTATCTTGTTCATTTTTAATCCTTTGCTTGTTAAATGGTTAATCTAGATTTATGTTGTATAACCCTTGGTACAATAAGTACTTGGCACTTTCATAGCCCAACCGTATGGTATAACCGACACCTGTGCTATGAAAGGAACTTGATTTGTTGTTAACATAAGTTATAATCATGAATGTCTGACAACATTTACAAGTATTAGCATTATTCGAATAAGATAACTAATGTAATCATGCTAACAATTTATATTCTGATTGGAACTTCCTTTGTGTGTGGTTTCCAGTTGAATAATAAGAGTTTATATTATACTTGTTTGAAATACCATTAGTGGATCCTCTAACCTTGACATTTGTTTTTATCATTGTTTAATCCTTATATCAATATTACATCTCAAAGCTCTCTTCAACTCCTTTTCTGTTATTATCTATTTCTTTATTTATAGTTTATACAGTTAACCTCCCTGTGGTTCGACCCCGGTCTTGCTAGGTTATTTATTACTTCGATACTCCTACACTTGGGAGAAGACATCAACTCTTTGGTCGTGTCATTGTTCTTGAAAACATGCATTGAAACTAACCTTGCATTAAACTATGAAAAGTGTTATTTTATGGTAGAGCAAGGAATAGTTCTTGGGCATGTTATGTCTTCATGTGGATTAGAGGTTGATAAAGCTAAAATAAATGTTATTTCATCATTGCATTACCCCTCATGTGTAAAGGAAGTTCATTCTTTTCTTGGCCATGCAGGTTTATATCGACGCTTTATCAAAGATTTCTCAAGGATTACAACACCCTTGTGCAAATTATTAGCCAAAGAAGTGAATCCTATATTTGAACAAGCATGTAAAGATGCCCATGATGAGCTTAAGAGGCGTGTCACATCTGCCCCATATCATACAATCACCAAATTGGGATGAACCTTTTGAGATAATGTGCAATGCTAGTGACTACGCAGTAGGGGCTGTACTTGGACAAAGAATAGGGAAGAATTTGCATTGTATCGCCTATGCTTCCTGCATGTTGGACATAGCGCAATGCAATTACAATACAACTAAAAATGAACATTTTGCAGTAGTGTTTGCTCTAGAAAAATTCAGGTCATATTTACTTGGTACAAAAGTCGTTTTTACTGACCATGCAACTTTAAGGTATCTTTTAAAGAAAAAAGTCCAAACCGAGATTGATTAGGTGGATCTTGCTTTTACAAGAATTTGATCTTGAGATCAAATACAAAAAAGGTGCCGAAAACCATGTGGCTGATCACCTAAGTCGACTGAGGACAAAGGATATACAAACCAAAACAATAAGAGAGACATTCCTCGATGAGTAGTTGTATGTGTTACATTCCTCTACAAGACCATGGTATGCTGATTTGGTGAACTATATAGTCACCAAAGAATTCTCTTCAGGTTTGTCTAAATCCTAAAAAGACAAGTTACAAACTGATGCTAAATATTATTTTTAGGATACTCCTTATATGTGGAAATTTTGTGTGGATCAAATAGTTAAGAGATGTGTAGCACATGAATTTCATTCCATTCTAACTTTTTGTCATTCTCATTCTTGTGGTGGGCATTTTGGAGCAAAAAGAACGACCTAGAAAGTACTTGAAAGTGGTCTCTATTGGCCTTCTATTTTTAAGGATGCATATCACTTTTGCAAATCATGTGAAAAATGCCAAAGAACAGGTAATATTACTCATAAGAACTAAATGCCTTTAACGAATATTCTTGTAAGTGATTTTATGGGTCTATTTCCTTCTTCTTTTGGTAAATTTTATATCCTTCTTGTTGTTGATTATGTGCCCAAATGGATTAAGGCGAAAGCCACACGAACTAACGATGCTAAGGTTGTTTAAGATTTTGTCAGGACTCATATATTTGATAGGTTTGAAATCTTTAAAGTATAATTAGTGATCGTGACACTTATTTTTGTAATTGTTCAATGGAAGCATTACTCCGCAAATACCATGTGACTTATCGAAATTCCACAGCCTACCACCCTCAAACGAATGGCCAAGCTGAAATTTCAAATAGAGAAATCAAGTTCATTTTGGAGAAAATAGTGCAACCTAACCAGCGCGATTGGAGTCTGCGACTTGGTGATGCACTTTGGGCTTATCGAACTGCATACAAATCACCTATAGGAATGTCACCTTATAGGATGATTTACAGGAAAGCATGTCATCTACTGGTGGAGCTTGAACACAAAGCTTTTTGGGTCATCAAACAATGTAACATGGATTATGATGCTGCTGGGATTGCAAGGAAGTTGCAATTGCAAGAGTTGGAAGAGATATAGAATGATGCCTATGAGAATGCAAGGATTTACAAAGAAAAGACTAAAAGTCTTCATGACCAAATGATTACAAGAAAGGAGTTTCATGTTGGAGACAAAGTTTTTCTTTATCATTCACATTTAAAACTTTTTCCTGGAAAGTTGCGTTCTCGTTGGATTGGACCCTTTGTTGTTTCTAATGTTTTTCCTTATGGTGCAATTGAAATTACAAGTTTAGAAACCAATAAAGTGCTCAAGGTCAATGGGCATTGCTTGAAACATTTCTATGAAGGTTGGACGATAGAATTCATCGCTTTTGTGGAGTTAGTGAACCAATCTATGAAGCATGAACATGTGATGTGTTGAGCCAATGACATAAAACAAAATCGCTTATTGGGAGGCAAGCCAACAAAAAAAATCAGATTTGCATTCTTTTTTTTATTTATTTTTTTCACATTTTACTTTATTTTTTTCATTCTCCTATATTCCTTTTACTTATTTAATTTAAATTTGATTTCATCTCTCCTTTTTATAAGACGAGCAAGAGCTAATTGTGGGGGTATTTGATGCAACCATATAATTTGATAGTTTTACCCATATTTACCTAGTATTTTGCCTATATTTTATATATAAAATGCCTTGATATTCTTTGTTTTATGTTTTGAAGGCATTTTTGGATGTAAGATTAAAAAAGAAGTAAATTAGAGATAATTGACAAATTTGACCTCCGATCGATATTTTGTGCAGAGCTTGAGCTCTAGACGTTGAAACGAAGTGATTCTAGTGGCATTAGAAAGCTAACATCCATACCTATCTATACATATATGTCAAGAAAAATAAAAAAAAAAAGAAGAAAAGAGAATGGAAATCGCAACCTTCAAAGATAAATATCGCATTTTCCCACTATTGACCTTCGGCCATTCCGACTTGAGTATCTTAAGATAGAGAAGTCCATTTGATGCAAACTTAATTTTGTTGGATTCCTGACTCAAAGACCTATCAGCATACCAAATCTCAAAAGAAAAAGATCCCATATGAGAGAGATATAAGTTTTATAAGATGACACATGAATTCTGCCAGTATATAGGTTTTGTGAAGAAACAAGTTCAAATTACTTTCTAAAGCATCCAAACCGACATCAAAGTCTTTATTTTGACAATTTAACTCTTCTAAGTCCATAGTCAAGGCTTGAGGATTTTATGCAAGGTTGTTTCTTCTTTTTTAGGAAAAAAAGTTATTGAACTACTTAAATATAAATTGTCTACTTATGTAAAAACAATTTTGTAGGAAAGAGGGATTAGGGTTTCCTATTAAATAAAAAGAAAGAGAGAAAGGAAGAGAGGGGCGGATAGAAGAGAAACAAACTTGAAATCATGCATTCTTCTTTCTTCTTGATTAGTTGTTCAATAGAAATGCAAGGCTAAACTCTTTTTCTTGATTGCAAGAACACAAAAACCTTCGGAGTTTAAGAACTGTGAGATTTGTTTTACCTTTTCTTTTCAGTTTATATGATGAATATGTTTTTTTTCCTATGCTTATTTCCTATGATTGTTTATTTTAATTTTTAGAGTGGACTTTAAGTTATTATTGTGAACAATCTATTGCTAAGTTTGATATCAAAATCAGAGTAGAGGTATATAAACTTATGAAGCTACCGAGTTTAATAATTATGGTGGATCTACGTTATTAATCTTAGGGAGAACATTTGAACAAATCAAACATGAATTGCAAACAATTATGTTGTTTAGATTAATCAATTTATCTAGTTCTTAAGGTTGCCATTGAATTAAATTACTAGTGCGGACACTGTTATTGTTTGTTGGTTAGGGTTAGTTACACGACGGATTTGTTAACTAACCAATGCTAAGAAAAGATAAAGATTCAGAACATAAATTGATGTTTCGTTTCAATGATTGGTTCTGCTTTCCATAGGTGGATGTTTACTTGAAACCAAAGTTTGTTCTCTTGATAGCTTTCTGATTTATTTAATTTAGCTTGATTGTTTAATTCTACTATAGCCTAGATAACCTCAATTCCCCCCATTGCATATCATATAACATAAAAATCTAAACTAAACCTTTCTCGTGGGATCGACCCCTTACTTGCTCTATACTATCTTGTTTATTTAAGTTAGGATAATTAATTTGTGTGACCACGAAATCGCAACATAATGATTAATGATTTAGCATCCATTCACTTCGATTATTAAAGAATCATCATGATTTGGTCCAAATGAGTTTCAATTCTAAACCAAAACCCATGAATTTAAACCCATTAAGAGCTTGTTATTGATGCTAATAAACCCTAGATTATTAACTAGTCACATATCACAATGTGCTTAGTGCAAAGAAATGGACCAAAATTGGTCCAAATCATAGAGCTAAGGCAATGTTCTTCCCAAGAACACGAAGAACACTGTATAGCAACCCAGAAAACCCCAGCACACTATTAAACCCTAGAAATGACCTTCTAAACCTCTAAACACACTGCTTTTGATCCTCATGAATCACATTACCAATACCAAACATAGTTGAATAAAAAGAACTAATAAAAAAACATCAAATCATCAAAATCATGAATTAGATTCCACCTTCATAATTGCAGCCCCATTGGCAGCCAACAACAACATCAAATTTCAACTCAAAACTAACTCTATAAACAACTTGATATCCAAATCAAGCTCAGGAACCAAGAAAATGCACTAATAAACAAAAAAAACATCAAACATCTTGTTGTTACCCAATTTTTGACCTACCTATTTGATAAAATATTCCAAAAATCCAAAAAAAAAATGTTTTTTAATATACTTGTATCGTTTTTAGCATTTTCGGCATCGTCTCAAAAGAATTTAATTTTTCAAAGGTCTTTTGAACGCGTTTGACTTTTCACGCGTCATTTTTAAAATCATTGATTTTCCTGCATTGAGTCGACATTGATATTGCTCGTTTTAAAAAAATTACAAAAAAATAAAAAAAAAATCAAATTTATAAAAAAAGAAAGAAGTTGAGGAACCAAGTTTGGGGACCAAACAATATTTTGCCTATAAATAGTAGCCCTCAACACACATAAAAACGAGGGGGGGCAATCTTGTACCAAAATTTCAGGGGCAACACAAAAACACTAAACAACCTAACCCTACCAGCTCCCACTCTAAGGTAGCGACCGTTCTCCCTCTTAAAATAAAAAGGAGATGCAGCCCCTAGCAAGCTGATTGGTTTTTTTGGAAATAAAGTTGTCGTCCCCCGGGGTCCTTGGTTGTTGCTCTCCCAAAACAGAGCCAATGACCCCCTGCCATTTTAGCTCTCCATCTTCTCCCCTGCACCCGAAGTAGCCCCATTCCCACAAATCTTCCCCTCTCAGCCGTTCCCTCAGCCAACCGACCATACCCACACAACCGGCCTAGACAGCCCCCTCATTTCCCTTTCCTCTTGACAACAAGCCAAAGAGAGCCCACATTCTCCTTCACCTTTTTTCTCTGTTTAGCTCCCATTTCTCTGTCTTTCATCTCACTTTTGCCTCCTTCTCTGTTCCCTCGATCTCCTCCACCAAAAGCCAAACAGCCGCCACCTTCCTTCCCCTTTTGCCTCTCTCAGCCCCCATCCTCTACTCCCCTCTCTCGGTCGTTCCTCCTTCTTCATCGTCACCGGCTGGCTTGCCAATACCCAAATCAGACCCTCCAGCAACACCCCCATACAGCGGCGCCCACAGAAACCAGCCGCTGCTCACCTTCCTCCAACCGAACTCGCCGACCGGGCAACTACCTCCCATCTCCACCGCAACTTCAACGGCTATGGACGACAGCAACGACCAGATCAGTCATCGATAGAAGAAAAAACGAACCAGGAGGAAAAGAGAACAGGGATCTTTGAACATATCTAAAAACTAAAATCTACTGCTTGTGTGTTTTTCTTTTGTTACAGGTAACGGTGGTCCTCACCGCCGGCAGGAAAGTGAAGAGGGGAGGAAGTCGTTCCAGATCACCCCGTTGTGTGGAGTTTCTTGCAGTGGCGCGTGAACCCACGCGCCGCCAGTGGCGGTGGCGCGTGGAGAAGACGCGCCGCCACTATTCCCGCGCCCAAAAACCTTCCTCAATACTATTCCTGCATATTCCAAAAGGCTTTGGATTTTTTAGGGTTTATTTTGTAATGTTATTGAAATGTATTTGATTTATTTTGAATTTTTTATAATTTGTAGTGTGGATGTAAAAAAAAGAAAAATATAGTGAAAGTGAATGTGTTGTTTTGTTTTTTTTTTATGAATGTTTTTTTATCATAAAATCGCAAAGAATAAAGAAGAATTTAATATTTTGATTTGTTCACGGTCAAGAATTATGAACTTACATGTAAGTCGTATTTCTAATATCCGATGAAAAGATAAAATTTTTAAAACTTCTTTAACACATCAAAGCCACGAAACAACTTACCTTAGGTATGGTGAGTTAGGGGTGCTAATACCTTCCCTAACCATAACTAGTCCCTTACCCGTGAATCTCTGACAAGACCAGTGCATCCGGGTTTCCTAGTAACCCTCAATAAAATACTAGGTGGCGACTCCAAAGAACAAATCAAACCAACGAAAATGAAAAATCTCCAAACTGACGTCGCGTGGGTGACGTGCGATAGAATGACGACTCCACTAGGGAAGGTACTGTTTTCGACATTATTGGACTAAGCTTTGTGTATTTGATGTGTTTAAGTTTTTGCATTTTTGTCTTTTTGTTAATGTTGTTTCCATGCATTTTATAGAATTGTCTCATGCATCACATGTTTTAATTTTGAAAGGCACACACAAGCTTCAGGTTAGGTGGGGGACTAGTAGCTTACCTTACGACTTTTAGTCAAGGTTTAAGTTTGTGTAAACCCCAACTCTTCGTTGAGTGCTTAGACTGGTAATGATTGGTACACGTGCCAACCCATTACCTACTGGGCCCCCATATTGCCTTCAAGAGGTTGATCACTAGGACAACGAGAGACCCTTTTTAGAGACCAAGTAGTAAACCTACCCTTTATCTCACTTAAAAAGATTAGAACCTGCCTTTAGGATGCATGCTTCGTACGCATTGTTTTGCATTTGAGCAAACCCTTCTTGAAGTATCTTGAATTCAGGACTTACAGGGGATATAATGGTCATCACTCAAGAAATTTCTATTGTAGAGTTTGAGCAAGAATAAAAATTCTTGTTTCATCATGCAAGAGTTATGACCATAAGTCACCCCTCAAAGGGCGAGTTCATCATATAGATTACATGTTCATACATTTGTCATGCATGTACCGGGATGAAAAGTAGGTCCCCTACGAGTCTACAACACCCGACTTGGAGCAAAAAACATGGAAGATGAAGAGTGTGCTCGTCGTAACGTCCATTTTCAAGAAGAGTTGGAGTCTCTGAAGACAAGTGTGACTCACCTCTAGCTTACTCGAGCAAAAACTGAAAAATAACTTTGGGGAAGTTCCTTCCAACCGACCTATCATCTTTGTTCAAACCCCAACAACGACTCAACCCGAAGAAATTGGGGGCAAACATGGTCAAGAGCCTCAACACAATCCAGCATTTTTTCAAAAGCTTTTATGGGAAGACTGATCTGAAGGGGAATTGCACCACAGTTGCAGAATGGAGTTTGTTCTTGTTCTGTCCAAAAATAACTACCTCTGTTTGATCATGCCTTCAAACCTTCTTGATTTTTTGTTTGAACTTGTTTCAGTCTTGTTGGTAAGCTCCTAATACCATAAGATTTTCTCTGTCAAATGAGCCTTTCTTGTTAATAAGATCATGTGTTTTCCTGTGTTTATAACATGCCTTTATTTTGTTGTTGTTTCATGCAAATAACACATTGAGAATAACCTTTAAACATGAAACCATTGCACCAATAATCTTTTGGTGTGTTTCCCTTTTCTTCCAAAACTATACATGATCTCACATGTTCACAAAGATTTTTTAGGAATTCAAAGTTTTTGGTATGAGACAGAAATCATATTGGTGTTTGTCTAAACAAACAAGTTCTGGAAATTCAAGTGATTCCTTAGAAAGGTAACCATACACCTAGAAAACCTGGAAAAAAAAACAAACAAACCATGAGGTGACTCTAAGGCTGAGTTTTATTTAAATGAATAATGAGAAATCACTTTGCATACTCGCATGAAAGCAAGGTTTACCGATTCAAAGTGCATGTGTTTGAGATGAGGAAAGGCCATTTTTTATAATCCTTTCACGAGGCTAAAATATATAATTTGCAGTCCCCTTTCAAGCCTAATGCTTTTCTTGAGATAAATAACCTTGGCTAGGATCACACTCCACACTAAAGGCAAGTGCAAGAAATATAGAAAAAAACCTCAATGATTGAAAGTGCCCGAACAACACTAGGGGGCATAAAAAAAATTCTCAATCATCAAAAGTGTCCAAACAAAGCTGGGGGCATGAAGAAAAATCCAAAGGATCCAAAAACAATTTTTGAGCAAAAAAAAAAAACCAAATTAGATGCTCAACCAAATGAAGAAAACAAAAACAAAAAAAGAGAGCTTAAGCCCAACACCGGGGGGCACGATAAACCATTTTGGAAAGACAATTCAAAAGACAAAAGGTCAGGAAACAAGCATAAGTGATCCTTAATCTTGAAATCCCTTAAACACCTTTTGAGCCTACAAATATCCTTTTCTTTATAACCAAGAGCCCAAGCCTACATTACGTGCCTAATCAAGCCCTTTCTAATCAAAGACAAGCAATCTGGATCGGTAGGCAGTGCTTTCTCATGCGAACCAAATCATTATTCATGCAAATAAAATAAATGCTTTGAAAATCGGTTCTCTGTAACCCTCAAATTGAATCTTGAACCATTTTGACCAACCAAATGTCACTTCATATTTTTTACCAAAATCAAAACAAAAAGTTTCATCACTTCTGAAAACCTCTCCATAGGAATCACTTGAATTTCTTCAGAATGAGTTTGCTTTGAATCGATGTCAAAATGATTTCTGTGTCTGGAATAGCTTTGAAATTCCACAAATTCTGCATGAAAACAACTCATTGCCAAACCTTCCTTCACATAGCCTCATCCCTAAACCCGAATTGAATACTTGGGAGAATGATCAAGCTGGGGGGCAATCAAAAACTCCTGGTAGGGCTGGCTCCATGATTCCCTGTCTAAGAAAACTGTTGGGCAAAATTGGCAATCCTTGAGATAAGGGGCGGAGGACAAAGAAGTATGATGATATCAAGTCCTTCCTAGAGGTCAAGATCACAAGATATGACTCGAGTAAGCAAGAGCGAAGAAGGCATTGAAGTTTACTACCAATACCCTAACTTTTGAAAGGAAAGACACCATGAAGAAATGGGGACCTATATTTCTCAGGGAAGTATACATGCATATCAATCATAATGCATTGCTTTCAACATTGTCAGATCGGTGTTACACCATCAACTTTTAGGTAGCGCGTTTTCTAACCCTACCTCATTTCGAGTGCGCCTTTGTGCCCTCACTTCTTTTTTAGTGCGCTTTTGAGCCCTCACTTTTCAGGTAATGCGTTTTCTAACCCTACCTCACTTCGAGTGCGCCTTTGAGCCCTCACTTTTCAGGTAGTGCATTTTCTAACCCTACCTCATTTTGAGTGCGCCTTTGTGCCCTCACTTCTTTTCGAGTGTGCCTTTGAGCCCTCACTTCTCAGGTAGTGCATTTTCTAACCCTACCTCATTTCGAGTGTGCCTTTGAGCCCTCACTTCTCAGGTAGTGCATTTTCTAACCCTACCTCATTTCGAGTGCGCCTTTGTGCCCTCACTTCTTTTCAAGTGCGCCTTTCGGCCTTTACTTATCAGGTAGTGCGTTTTCTAACCCTACCACCTTTCGAGTGCGCCTTTGTGTCGTCACCTTATTTCGAGTGCGCCTTTGTGCCCTCACTTCTTTTTTAGTGCGCCTTTGAGCCCTCACTTCTCAGGTGTGTGTTTTCTAACCCTACCTCATTTCGAGTGCGCCTTTGAGCCACCGTCTCTTGGGTAATGTGTTTTCTAACCCTACCTCCTTTCGAGTGTGCCTTTGAGCCCTCACTCTTTCTTTTTTCCTTGGGTAGGTCACCCATTACAATGAGACCAATATTTTTCTGAGTAGGTCACCCATCACAACGCGACCAATTCTCCATGTTTTTTTTATCTGGGTAGGTCACCCATTACAATGAGGTCATTCTTCCACTTGGGTAGGTCACCCATTATAATGAGACCACTCTTTCCTTTTTTCTTGAGTAGGTCACCCATTACAATGAGACCAACATTTTTCTGCGTAGGTCACCCATTACAACGCGACCAATTCTCCATGTTTTTTTATCTGGGTAGGTCACCCATTACAATGAGGTCATTCTTCCACCTGGGTAGGTCGCCCATTATAATGAGACCACTCTTTCCTTTTTCCATGAGACCAACATTTTTCTGGGTAGGTCAACCATTACAACGCGCCCAATTCTCCATGTTTTTTTATCTGGGTAGGTCACCCATTACAATGAGACCACTCTTCTTTTTTTCCACTTGGGCAGATCACCCATAAAATAGACCAGGGTAAGTGTGTGTGGGCGGTCGCCCCTGAAAATAGACTAGTGTGATGTGTGTGGGCAGGTCGCCCATGAAAATAGACCAGTGTGAGTTTGTGTGGGCAGGTCGCCCGTGAAAATAGACCAGTGTGAGTGTGAAATAGACCACTTATCTTCAAAAGGGGCAGGTCGCCCAAGATAATGAGATCATTTTCCTTTTCTTTTCTTTACAAAGCTTACTATGCAAATCATTGAGGAGTTTTGCTTCATAAGAATTGTAAAGAGGGGCATCTGTTGTTACCCAATTTTTGACCCACCTATTTGATAAAATTTTCGAAAAATCCAAAAATAGTGAAAAACAACAAAAATCCAAAAAAAATATGTTTTTAATATATTTGTATTGTTTTTAGCATTTTTGGCATCGTCCTAAAAGAATTTAATTTTTCAAAGGTCTTTTGAACGCGTTTGACTTTTCACGCGTTATTTTTAAAATCATTGATTTTCCTGCATTGAGTCGACGTTGATATTGCTCGTTTTAAAAAAATTACAAAAACATAAAAAAAATCAAATTTACAAAAAAAGAAAGAAGTTGAGGGACCAAGTTTGGTGACCAAACAATATTTTGCCTATAAATAGTAGCCTTCAACACACACAAAAGGGAGGGGGGGCAATCTTGTACCAAAATTTAAGGGGCAACACAAAAAACCCTAAACAACCTAACCCTACCAGCTCCCACTCTAAGGCAGCGGTCGTTCTCCCTCTTGAAACAAAAATGAGTCGCAGCCCCCAGCAGCTGATTGGTTTTTTTAGAAACAAAGTCGTCGTCCCCCGGGGTTCTTGGTTGTTGCTCTCCCAAAACAGAGCCAATGACCCTCTGCCATTTCAGCTCTCCGTCTTCTCCCCTACACCCGAAGCAGCCCCATTCCCACAAATCTTCCCCTCTCAGCCGTTCCCTCAGCCAACTGACCATACCCACACAACCAGCCTAGACAACCCCCCTCATTTCCCTTTCCTCTTGACAACAAGCCAAAGAGAGCCCACATTCTCCTTCACCTTTTATCTCTGTTTAGCTCCCATTTCTCTGTCCTTCATCTCACTTTTGCCTCCTTCTCTGTTCCCCCGATCTCCTCCACCAAAAGCCAAATAATCACCACCTTCCTTTCTCTTCTGCCTCTCTCAACCCCCATTCTCTCCTCCCCTTTCTCGGCCATTCCTCCTTTGTCACCGTCAGACCCTCCAGCAACAGCCCCCATATGATGGCACCCACAGAAACCAGCCGCTGCTCACCTTCCTCCAACCAAACTCGCCGACCGGGCAAAAACCTCCCATCTCCACCGCAACTTCAATGGCCATAGACGATAGCAGCAACAAGATCAGTCATCGGCAGAAGAAAAATGAACCAAGAGGAAAAGAGAACAGGGATCTTTGAACAGATCTAAAAACTAAAATCTATTGCTTGTGTTTTTTTCTTTTGTTACAGGTAACGGTGGTCCTCACCGTCGGCAGGAAAGTGAAGAGGGGAGGAAGCCCTTCCAGATCGCCCCGTCGTGTGGAGTTTCTTGCAGTGGCGCATGAACCCACGCGCCGCCAGTGGTGGGGCGCATGGAGAAGATGCGCCACCACTGTTCTCGCGCCCAGAAACCTTCCTCAACACTGTTCCTGTAAATTCCAGAAGGCTTTAGATTTTTTTGGGTTTATTTTGTAATGTTGTTGAAATGTATTTGATTTATTTTGAATTTTTTATAATTTGTAGTGTGGATGTAAAAAAAAAAGAAAAAAAGAAAAATATAATGAAAGTGAATGTGTTGTTTTTTTTTATGAATGTTTTTTTATCATAAAATCGCAAAGAATAAAGAAGAATTTAATATTTTGATTTGTTCATGGTCAAGAATTATGAACTTACATGTAAGTCGTATTTCTAATATCCGATGAAAAGATAAAGTTTTTAAAACTTCTTTAACACATCAAAGCCACGAAACAGCTTACCTTAGGTAGGGTGCGTTAGGGGTGCTAATACCTTCTCTAACCACAACTAGTCCCTTACCCGTGAATCTCTGACAAGACCAGTGCATTTGGGTTTCCTAGTAACCCTCAATAAAATACTAGGTGGCGACTCCCAAGAACAAATCAAACCAACAAAAACAAAAAATCACCAAACCGACGCCGCGCGGGTGACGTGCGACACATCTATTGCCATATTTGGCAGAATACAAAAACCATTTTATTTCAACAAAATAAACATTAAAACATTCCCTAAACATCCAGTAAACAGTAATAAACAACCTAGATCAAAATTAAACAAATAAAAACAACATTTCATACATTAATCAAAATACAAGATCAAAACAATGTATCACAAAAAACAAGTTAAAAAAACATCATTGAAACATGCAATGAAGAGCTAGAAGGGTGCCTAAAGGACATCACCTGCTAAATTAGAAGAATTGTTTATACCTTACAAGCTCTAACAATGACTGCTGCCCTTACAAGCTTTGTGTTAGGCTCTTAAACCTTCACACATGGAATTCCTTTATCCTATCTTACTATCTCTTTTTTCTTTCGTCATTACTACTCCCATGCCTTGATTTTATAGGGGTTGTCGCACCCTCGCGAGAGCGCGACGACCCTTCCCGGAGCAAGGATTCATGTCGGGGTCTTTGTTTTGTGAAAAAGGAAGTCACCACCTAGTATTATGGTCACTAGGAAACCTAACTGGTCTTTTAGAAATTCAAAGGAAAGGGACTGGTTGCGTAAAGGGAAGGTTTTAGCACCCCTAGTACCCCTACCTAAGGTAAACTGCTTGGTGTTTGGTTTGCCTTGTAATTTCTATGGTATTGGTGTTCTCTAATCCCATCAGTTTTTCTAGGATAGGTTTACTATGATGAATAAATTTGGGCTCAAAGTCTAAAAGATAAAACCCTTAACCAATGTGGATCATACCTTTAGATATGTTTATAGAGTGCCAAGGAGAACCAATGCAGATCTCTTGAAATCTGTATTTGATTCAAACTAAACTTACAACCTGTGAATTAATAAACGACTAAGATAGAAATCTAAGGAGATTCAATATACTTAAAAGCTTACTTTCCCATTGGTATTTCAAGTGTTCTCGACTTATAAATCGCAAGGAGAAAGAGAAGAAAAAAACCAAATTAGAAGTCTAAGAAAATTCAGAGTGCTTTAAAAGCCTATTTTTGCCTCAGTGTTTCATACTTTCACGGCTCGTAAACTGTGGAATAAAAAATTAAAATGTCTCAAATTATAATTGAGGCTTCTTTCAAGGATGCGTAATTAAATTATTCTAAATAACATTTTGGGTATAAATCTACCCTTATTTTAAAAATGAACAAGTTGTATTACTCTCAATAATATTTTGGACATTTACCTTTCATAGGTTTCTTTGTCCTTATATTATTAAAGGATAATAACTTATTATTCCTAGAAAACTATTTTGGATATTAATCACTTGAGGTTTCTTTATCCAAATATTAACAGTGAATAATAGAAAAATTCTCTAAAAATAAGATTTTTATATTTTTGGAATATTGGCCAACACCCTTTGGAATTTACAAACATGTTGTAAAATTCAAAATGCAAGAAAATAATTTTTATGTTTTAGAAATCCATGCTAAAACACATTTTCTTTTAAACTTTGAATATTTGTTTTTTTTTAAGAGGAATGTTCAAAATATGTTGAGGTATTGGCCGTATACATGAAAACAAAGCATTTTTTGTTTTTTTCCAGATATATATATATATATATAACTTTCTTTCTGTAACCTATGCCACTTTGGAGGCATTATAACCTGTTTTGAAGGAATTCTCGGGTTAGAAAGTCAGGAATAGAATTTGTATCTCCTTTTATATATTCAATATCGAAGTAAAAAATACTTAAAATAGCTTGCCATCGGGCAAAAATCTGTTTTGAAGCTAAATTTTGAACATCTTTTTGGAGAACTTCTTTTGTAGATTTGTTGCCAACACGTAAAAGAAATTTTTGATTTAAAAGATCACTTTGAAATTTTGTAATACAGAAAACAATTGAAAGAATCTCCTTTTTTACAATGGAGTAGTTTTTTTTTACAGTCGTTCCAATGAGCAGAGGTGAACTGGAGAAATTGTTCTTTGTTGTTTTGTATTTGTTTGAGAATTCTCCCGTATCCTAAGTCTGAGGTGTCTGTTTCAACGATCTTAGGAGCTAAAGGATTTGATAAATGGAGGAGAGGAATGGTCTGTGTTTGTTGTTTGATCTGTTTGACAAGGTTTGTATGGTGGTCAGACCAAGAACCGGGTTTTTTCTTAACCTATCATGTAAAGGTTTTGCAATACGACTAATATTGGGGTAATAATCGAGGACATAATTAAGGCTACCTAAAAATCTTTGTAACTGAATTTTATTAGTAATCTTATCAGGGAATTTGTTTGTAAAGGATAAGGATCTCTCTATAGGTGTCACAGTGCCTTGGCATATATAATGGCCTAAGAAATGAATACAAGTTTGAAATAGAGAAATTTTGGTTTTGGAAATGACTAAACCATTATGTTTGGCAGTATGGAAAAATATATGTAAATGTTTAAAATATTGATCTATGGATGTAGAAAAAATAAAGACATCACCAATGTAGACAATGCAGAATTTAGAATGTGCATGAAAAATGTCATTCATGATGCGTTGGAATTCAGAGGGTGCATTTTTCAAGCCAAAAGGCATGACGTTCCATTCGTACTGGCCTAAAGGAACTGTGAATGCGGTTTTGTAATGATCCTTGGGATCAATCTGGATTTGCCAAAATCCAGATTTCATGTTGAATTTGGAAAATATAAATGCATAATGTAATTTTTGCAATAAATGTTTTTTGTTTGGAATTGGATACCTGATCCATTTTAATGCAGAATTTAAAGGATTGTAATTGAACACGAGTCTTGGTGTGCCTCTCTCGATTTTAGAATTCTTGTTTACATAAAAGGCGGCACACGACCATGGTGATCTAGATTTTTGGATTACACCTTTGGACTCGAGATCGTGGATCTCTAGTTGGCAATGTTGTTCGAAATAGCATTCATTTGTATAGGTCTAGCTTTGGTATGTATTTATTTTTCCGAAAACGTATCTTCATAAGAAAGATCAATAGCATGTTGTTTTCTTTTCCAGAAGGCAATGGGTACATCTGAACAAATTTCTTGTTCAATCTTACTTTGAAAGTCAGCAATTTTCTTTTGTAAAACTGAATCTTGTAATTGTTTGTCAATTCGGTAAAAGGAAACAGTGTTTTTTAAATCATGCAAATGGTATTGTTTGCCATGAATTAAAGCATTGACATGATAGGTATGTACAGAGCATGCTTTAATCAGATTTAAATTTCTAGTTTTAGATTTTTCTAAACATGGAAAATGGAGTTTGATGCCATTGATCTTTGAAGAAATACAGTCATGATGTGCTTTGTATGGTGTGATCATGTCGATGAATGGAGTACCAAGGATGATGGTATGATTAATATCTTTTGTAACGACGAAAAATGTTTTAAGAGAAATGTTGTTGTTGAAAACAAAGGCTAGGGTTTTGCTTGCAAATCTATGTCACTTTGGACGCATTTGTCCACCCTTATCCTTACCTCCAAAGCAGGATGCCAAAGCATTGGTAAGGCATTATTCTGGTATCAGAGCCTACTAGGATCTAGGTAGGAATAGTGACATAGGTTACAGGAACCCTAGTAGGACAAGAGACCATTAGCAAATAGGTGAATGCTACTGAATGGTGTAAGTCCCGTTAGGTGATTACGGCAGTAAATCCATATAACTTGCAGTCTGTTTTCTAGTTTATCTTTTCAAATTATGGATTTTGTTTTCTACATGACTAATTCTATTTCAGCTTCTTCTACCTCTGAAACTTCTGAAAGTAGAAGGATTGTACAAAGTGAAGAAATAACAATTGAGGATTTTACAAAAAACATTGATGATTGGAAAATTCCAAAAATTTCTTAAACACAGATTTACCAAAAGTCCAAATATGATATTTTCAAAACAGATTTTACTATCAAAACTGAAGAAAGAGATATTCAGGCTTAAACACCTCCATTCTACCTGTCCTCCGAGATGCTAGATTCCAAAACTTCCAAGACTCACTCCTAAGTTCTATTGAGTCTAGCCTTTGCAGCGGTCCAGTTTCATTTGACTGCTATCCAAACTTAACCATATCCCTCAAAGACAAAAATATCTTGCAAAGTATGCTACTACAAATAAAGACTCATAATTACGATATGCTTGAAGGATTAATCCATGTTGCTCTCATATTCAAAATCCACTACAAAGACATGTTCTCAGCCTTTGCCAATAAACACAAATTCCAATCCCAAAAAGGAGAAACACTCCTCATACAAACAGATTTATCCCGCTTAAATACTATTGTCCTAAAAGCAATCCAATGGAAAGATATATCCCTTCTAGAAGATTGGATCCTTGAAGGAGCAACCTAACCAAAATTACCCCAACTACCACAACCCAATGTCCAAATAAAAAACATTACCCAATATACAGATGGCAAAGTTAAGTTGTCTTTCCATCGACACTCTACAAGTTCCAGATTCTCAGAAGACTCTTCCTCTTCCAGTACAATAGATCTGGGAAGAATTTCCAAAATCCTTTATGTCATTAATATCCTTTATCACACAAATCCTCCTAGAAAATCTACATCTGATATCCCTTCTGCTAGTTTTCAAAATGCAAATTATACTACAACTATACCAAAACTTGTTTATATAGACACTGAGCAACCATCTCCTCCAACATCCCCAACCTTTTCAATAGTTACTAAAAACATCCAAAATTAGCTGAATGTTTTGAGTTCAGAAAAGCATTTTGTTATAAACAAAACTCTTTTCAAAAGAGATTTTTATGATGACCATAATTCTGAAAAAAGAACTTGGTTTTTCAAAAACTTCTTCCAACAAAGAAA
>Ga0307515_10009945_pt1 | contig 18309 bp, 8 predicted proteins | sample 17_EM_MG_FD_194513 | JGI IMG/M metagenome (GOLD analysis project Ga0307515, IMG submission 194513) | Populus trichocarpa ectomycorrhiza microbial communities from riparian zone in the Pacific Northwest, United States - 17_EM | ecosystem: Host-associated > Plants > Roots > Unclassified | place...
AATCTATAAATAATTGCCGGTTTTGTTGAATATTTTACTGTAAATAGGCTATGTTTATAACATAAAACATAGCCGATGTCAATAAAAGTAGCAATTCGTCATTTTACAAGTTACAAGTACGATAAACATATCACGCTTTCGCCACAAGTTATCCGTTTACGGCCTGCTGCGCACTCGCGTACCATGATTAAAGGCTACTCGCTAAAAATATTACCCGAAAAGCATTTTATAAACTGGCAGCAGGACCCCTTTGGTAATTACCTTGCCCGGATTGTTTTCCCCGAGAAGGTAAATGAATTTGTGATTGATGTAGAGGTGATTGCCGATATGGTGGTGATAAACCCTTTTGATTTTTTTGTGGAGGAGTATGCTAATCACTATCCTTTTGAGTATGAGGATTCATTAAAAAAGAACCTGGTGCCATACCTGGAGATAACCGAGCGTGGCCCGCTGTTAATGGATTTAACAGAGAAAGCCGCCGAGTTACTGAAGAAAAATGCAGTTACCCAGGATTTTTTGGTTACCCTAAACAGGCTGCTTTATCTTGAAATATCCTACAATATCCGCATGGAGCCGGGCGTACAATCCTGCGAGGAAACGCTGGAGCTTAAATCGGGTTCATGCCGTGATACCGCGTGGTTGTTTGTACAATTGTTAAGGCATTTTGGTTTGGCTGCGCGTTTTGCATCGGGTTACCTGGTGCAGTTAAAGCCCGACATTAAATCATTAGATGGCCCATCAGGCCCCGAGCAGGATTTTACCGACCTGCATGCCTGGACAGAAGTTTACCTGCCTGGCGCTGGCTGGATAGGGCTTGACCCGACATCTGGATTATTTGCCGGCGAGGGACATATCCCATTGGCCTGTACGCCTGATCCGCAGAGCGCAGCCCCAATTAGTGGTGGTATCATCAGCGATACAAACGACCCCATCGAAACAGAGTTTCATTTTGAAAATACCATCACCCGTATTGAAGAAAAGCCACGGGTAACCAAACCATTTTCTGACGAGCAATGGGAAGATATTATGGCCCTTGGCGATAAGATTGATGAGGAATTTGCCGCCAACAACGTACGCCTTACCATGGGCGGCGAGCCAACTTTTGTATCGGTAGATAATAATGAAGCACCTGAGTGGAACTCGGCTGCCGATGGCGAGCATAAGCGCCGCTTATCCAATATCTTGTTCCACAAGCTTAAAAATGAGTATGGTGAAGGCGCGTTAATGCAGTACGGGCAAGGCAAATGGTACCCAGGAGAGCCGCTGCCCCGCTGGAAACTTGCCTGCTATTGGCGTAAGGATAATGTGCCTTTATGGAACAACGATACCTTAATGGCCGACCTGTCGAAAGATTACGGCCTTGGCCCTAAGGATGCCAAAGGCTTCATGAAGCTGCTTACCAAAGAATTGCACATCGACCCTAAAAATATTAATCCAACTTACGAAGACCCTTTTTACTTTTTGTGGGAAGAGAGTAAAACGCCCATCAATGTCGATCCGCTGAAAGTTGACCTGAAATCTCCGCTGGAGCGGCAAAAACTGGCCGAGTTGCTGAATACTGGCCTGAATGAGCCTGTTGGCTATGTGGTGCCTATTAAATGGGACCTGGAGCAAAGCAACTGGCAAAGTTGTAAATGGTCGTTCAGGCGGCAAAACCTGTTCCTGGTACCGGGTAATTCGCCGGTTGGCTTGCGCCTGCCATTGGATTCGGTGCAGTATTTTGACCCGGCAGAGCAGGAAGAGCTACCGGAAAGAAGCCTTTTTGCCGATGTGGATGCCTTGCCCGATGGCGATCATTTGATTCCAGTAACCGGCACCAAATTCAATAACAGCAAAACCATTTTTAAAACGGCGATGGTGGTTGAAGTGCGGCAGGGCAAACTGTTTATATTTTTCCCGCCTACCAGTTATTTTGAGCATTATTTATACCTGGTGAATGCCGTTGAGCGTACAGCAGAGAAGCTAAAGATGCCGGTATTAATTGAAGGCTACGATCCGCCGACAGACAATCGGGTAACCAAAATGATGATAACGCCCGATCCCGGCGTTATCGAGGTTAATATTCACCCGGCGGCAAGCTGGCGCGAACTGGCAAAAAATTATGATGTTCTGTATAAAAAGGCAGCAGAATCTCGCCTGGCCACAGAAAAATTCAACATTGACGGCAGGCATACCGGGACAGGTGGAGGTAACCACGTAACCCTGGGCGGCGAAACGCCTTCTGATAGCCCGCTATTGCGCAGGCCCGATATTCTGCGCAGTTTTATAACCTTTTGGCAGCATCACCCTTGCTTGTCATACCTGTTCTCTACCCAGTTTATAGGTCCCACCAGCCAGGCGCCACGGGTTGACGAGGGAAGGATGGAAACGCTTTATGAACTGGAAATAGCGTTTCAGCAAGTTCCCGACCGGTCCGAAAATGAAGTTCCTTTTTGGCTGGTTGATAGGATTTTCCGTCACTTTTTAACAGATATCACGGGCAATACACACCGCTCGGAGTTTTGTATCGATAAGCTTTACTCGCCCGATTCATCAAGCGGCCGTTTAGGCATCCTGGAGTTCAGGGGATTTGATATGCCACCGCATTACCGCATGAGTATGGTGCAGTTCCTGCTGATCCGCACGTTACTGGCCTGGTTCTGGAAAACCCCATACAACCATAAACTGGTACGTTGGGGAACCGAACTGCACGACCGTTTCCTGCTGCCGCACTATTGCTATAAAGATATGACCGAGGTGGTAAATAGCCTGCGCGATGCAGGTTATGGGTTTGATATCTCGTGGTTTGAGCCTTTCTTTAGCTTCCGTTTCCCTTTCCTGGGCGAGTTGCAGGTAGATGACATCAATATCGAAATTAAGATGGCTATTGAGCCATGGCATGTATTGGGAGAAGAAATGTCAAGCACCGGCACATCGCGTTTTGTGGATTCTTCGCTGGAACGTATCCAGGTTAAAATATCGGGCCTTACCGATTCGCGCTACACCTTTTTATGTAACGGCTTAAAAATACCGCTAAAAAGCACAGGTGTACAAGGCGAGTATATTGCAGGGGTTCGCTATAGGGCCTGGCAACCGCCATCGGCACTGCATCCAACCATCGGTACAGATACGCCGCTGGTGTTTGATTTGTTTGACACCTGGACGCAAAAATCAGTGGCTGCATGCCAGTACCATGTATCGCATCCGGGAGGCCGCAGCTACGATACCTTCCCGGTAAACAGCTATGAAGCCGAATCGCGCATAATTTCCCGCTTTTTTGATTTTGGCCATTCGGTTAACCTGGTTGAGCCGGCTGTTGCCCGGCAAACAGCAGGAGGGAGGTTTGTTACCAAAATGAATATATTACCACAATATACCATCACCAATGAAGTAGTTAGCCCGGAATACCCGTATACCATGGATTTGAGGCGATATAAAAATGCCAAGAATTTATAGCAGAAAAATCAGACATTTGGAAAATGATTGAAACTTACCTGGAGCGGAACGGTAAAACTGCCAAACCTTTTTTTGATGAGCTTGCCGCGCCCGAAGGCGTAGTGCGTGAGCATTGGAAAAAGCTTGCCCATGCTTATGACGAGCTGGGCCTTGAAAAAATGGAGCAGCGGAGCCGGGAAATTAGCCAGGAGTTGCGCGATAATGGGGTTACTTATAACGTGTACAGCGATCCCGACGGCATTAACCGCCCCTGGAAGCTTGACCCTGTGCCAATGGTATTTAGCCAGCAGGAATGGGAGAACATTGAAAAAGGCTTAGTACAACGTGCTGAATTGCTTAACCTGATCATAGCTGATATTTATGGCGAACGCAGGCTGATTAAAGAGGGGTTTATCCCCTTTGAGCTGGTATTTAGCCATAAAGGTTTTTTAAGGCAGGCCGATAAAATTAAAATACCCGGCAAATTTCAGCTTATTCAATACTCTGCCGATCTGGTACGTGGCCCCCTGGGCAAAATGTGGGTACTGCATGACCGTGCCGACGCGCCATCAGGTGCCGGCTATACGCTGGAAAACAGGGCCGCCATGACCAGGGTTTTTCCGGATTTGATCCGCGAAAACCAGGTGCGTAAAATTTCGTCTTATTATCAAACACTAAAAAATACGCTTACCAGGCTCGCTTTACAAAATAAAGAGAACCCACGGGTGGTGCTTTTATCGCCGGGTACGGCCAACGAAACTTACTTTGAGCACGCCTACCTGGCATCGTCATTAGGTTTTACCCTTGTTTTTGGGCAGGATTTAACGGTAAGCGATGGCTATGTATGGCTAAAAACCTTAAAAGGGCTGGAGAAAGTAGATGTTATTGTACGCCGTGTTGACGATATATTTTGCGATCCGCTGGAGTTTTTAGGCGATTCGCACTTAGGTGTGGTTGGGTTGATGGAAGCCGTGCGGCAAAAAAAGGTGACGATTATTAACCCATTAGGCGGCCGAATATTGGAGAACCCGGGCTTGATGGCTTTTCTGCCGCGCCTGTGCAAGCATCTGTTAAACGAAGAACTGATATTACCATCCGTAGCCACCTGGTGGTGCGGGCACGAGAAAGAGAAAAAGTATGTGCTGGATAATCTGCCCTTCCTCATTATCCGGTCTATTTACCGGAGTAACGAGAACCGCCCATACATCGGCAGCGAACTGAGCAAAAAGCAGATAGAAGATTTGAGGACGGAAATAAACACCCGGCCCTATTTATATGTGGCCCAGGAGGTAGTAAGCTTCAGTACCACGCCCTCATTAATTGGCAACAACCTGGAAGCCTGTAACGCCGTTTTCAGGAGTTACATTGTAGCCGATATGGACAAAGAGGTTTACCATGTAATGCCAGGCGGTTTATCAAGGAGTTTTCCTACAAAAGGCGAGTTTATTATTTCTAACCAATCGGGTGGTATCAGTAAGGATACCTGGGTGCTGGGCCCATCGCCCCAGAGCCAGGCAAAGCTCGCCGTTAATCAGCCGGTATTGCGGCAGGTAAAAAATATTTTGCCAAGCCGCACCGGCGAGAGCTTGTTTTGGTTGGGCCGGTACCTTGACAGGGCAGTTATAAACGTGCGGTTAATGCGTATTGTGCTTAAAATTTACAACGAGCGCGATGATGAAATTCACCCCGAAACCAACCAGACGCTGGTAATACTGCTTAAAACATTAAGCGCGGTAACGGGTACTTTACCCGGTTTTGCCTCAGCCGATCAGACCAGGTTACGGCAGCCCGAAAAAGAGTTATTGTCGCTGGCTGTTGAAACAGGCAGGGCGGGTACTTTGGCGCAATCCTTGCAATCATTTTTAACAAACGGATTTGCCGTACGCGATCGTTTAAGCCTCGATACATGGAGGATTCTGGATAGTATATCCGAAGAATTTGAGTTGATGAAGGAAAACGGCGATGATTTACGCAAGATTTACCATAACCTCGATCAGTTTATCATTAAGCTGATGGCTTTTATCGGCCTTAATAACGATAACATGACCAGGGCATCCAGCTGGCGGTTGCTTAACATAGGCCGTTTTTTAGAGTCATCGTTAAATACATGCATCATTTTACAGGCGGCGTTGGCTAATAACGTAACACCAGAGGTGGAGAAGCAATTGATGGAACTGGTGCTGATGTGCAACGAGAGTTTGGTTACCTACCGATACCTATACCGGTCGACGCTGCAATTGCCGGGTGTGCTTAATTTGCTGCTTGTAAACGAGGATAATCCAAAATCGGTGGCCTTTTTGATTGCCAAAATTGATGAGCACCTGGCGCATTTGCCAGATAATCATAAAGAAGGCGGCCTTAGCCCGGCACACAAAAAACTGCTGGAGGCGTTAACCATGATCAGGCTTTGCGATGTAAACAAGATGGTACCATCGGCCAATGCCAATGGCTTTGGCAAAAAAGAGCTTAACGGCTTTTTACACCACCTGATTACCTTATTGAGCCAGGCATCAACCATTATATTTGAAAGCTATTTTAGCCCAACACAAAGCCAGTACAGTTTTGTGAAAAATAATAACGCGCTACCCGAATTATGAGAACCGCTAATACAAAGGCATTTTTTAACAGGTGTTTTCACAACAGCCAAAGATTATGAAATACCAGGTAACCCATATTACCAAATATGAATACCAGTTGCCGGCATCGTTATGCCATAACCTGGTGTACCAGGTGCCGGTTAACCACAGTTTTCAGGAGGTGGAGAAGGTGAACTACCAAATTCACCCCGTACCACATTTGGTAGTGACGAGGGAGGACTTTTTTAGTAATAAATTCATCTATTTTTCGATAGAAGAGTTTCATCAACGGTTAACCGTCGAGATAAAAAGCGAGGTTAAAATTTCCGAGCCGGTATGGATAAGCGCTGCGCCCCAAAATACGACACCCTGGGAAAATGTGGTGATATGGCTGAAAAGTACCGATGCTGAAAGTGACATCAGGCAATTTTACCTTGAATCGGACCATGTGGTGTTTATACAGGGCATCAGGGAGTATGCATTAAAATCATTCACGCCCGGCAGGCCAATTATGGCAGCCATGCTTGATCTCAACTCGCGCATATTTAATGATTTCGATTTCACCCCCGGCTTTACAGATGTTACTACCAAGCTGGAAGAAGTTTTTTTACATAAAAAAGGCGTTTGCCAGGATTTTGCGCATTTCTCGCTGGCCTGTTTACGGTCGATAGGCTTATCGGCCAGGTACGTAAGCGGATATATCGAAACGCTGCCGCCACCAGGAAAATCAAAACTGTTTGGCTCCGATGCCTCGCACGCCTGGATAGCATTATACATTCCCGAAATTGGGTGGACGGAGTTTGACGCCACCAATAACCTGCTGGTTAACGACCGGCATATCCGTACTGCCATCGGTCGCGATTTTGCCGACGTAGTACCATTAAAAGGTGTGGTTTACAGCGGCGCCGGCCAACGTATGTATGTAAATGTGGATGTGCGCCGGGTAGAGTAGTACAACTACGCTGTGAAGTGTTTTTGGTTTATAATGATATTTATTTGTGAATGCTGGACGTGACGAGCCATAGAGCGTATGAACGCCGCGATTTACCTGGAGCTTTTTGACATGCCAGATGAGGTACTTAGCTCTTTTTTAAAGCCTGCATAAACTGCAAGGGCGATTTGCCGTATTCCTTTTTAAAGGCCCGCGAAAAATTTGAATTGCTTTGCAGGCCAATCCTGTCGGCTACTTCATTCATAGCAACGTCCTCATGCGTCATAATCTGGATAGCCTTTTTTAGCCGGATGGTCCGGATAAATTCACCAACTGATTGGTCAGATATTCCCTTTATTTTTTGATAGAGCTTAGTGCGGCTTATATACAAATGCCTGCATAAAAAATCGACATCAAGATTCAAATCCTGGATGTTGTCCTCGATCAACTTTAATAATTTATTAAAAAATTCCTTGTCTTTTTCGGAGTGTACAAGCTCGGTGGCTTTTACCAGGTAATCCTTGGTATAGCGTTGTTTGAGCTTTTCGCCCTGTTCAAAAATATTGTGTACGGTAAGCAGCAAAAGATCGATGCTTAAAGGTTTGGCAAAATAAAAGTCGGCGCCCGATTCCATTCCCTCAATTTTGGTATCTAAGGCATCCTTGGCCGATAGGATGATAAAAGGGATGTGGCTGGTTTCAAAGGTTTCTTTGATGGCCTTACAAAGCTCAATACCGCTCATTCCCGGCATCATAACATCGCTGATAATCATGTCCGGTACTTTTTTGGCCGCTAATTCCATCCCGGAGTGGCCATCTTCGGCTTCGTAAATTTGGTAGTGTTTTTCAAAAGCCTGTTTTAAAAAGGTACGCAGTTCCTGGTTATCTTCTACCAGTAAAATGTGTTTGCGGTTTTTAGTTTGAACTCCAATGCCTTCGTTTTCATATTCTGGCAATGGCAATTGAATGGCATTATCAATAACTTCCAGCTGTGTCTCTACCAATCCGGAAGCTGTTTTTTCTGATGGCAGGTAATTTTCTTCGCCCCAGGGAATGCCTATAATTATTTCGGTGCCTTTATACCGCTCGCTGTAAACATAAATGTTACCCTTGTGCAGCTGTGTAAGGCTTTTAACCAATGCCAGGCCCACGCCCGAGCCAAGGTGATTTTTGCTGATACGGTAATAACGGTCAAAAATACGGGTGATAGAGTCGCTGGAAATGCCTATGCCGGTATCGGCTACGCGAAAATAAATGTATTTTTTTGCCTGGTGTTCCCTGGCCAACAATTCGAAGCCGGTGTTAAAGGATGGCGTAAACCGTTCGATATCAAAAAAGATCTCGAAGGAAACGCGCCCGCCGGCGTTGGTGTATTTGAACGAGTTATTCAAAAGGTTAAACAATATCTTTTCCAGTACCTGCACATCAAAGTATCCGGTTTGTGCAAGTGCGTCCTGGCTATCGGTATGGTAGTTAAGTTCGAAATTTATCCCCTTATTAACGGCCAGGTTTTGAAATTCCCAGGCCAGGTCCCTGCAAAATTGGTTGACTGCCAACGGCTGCACCTGTAGCTTTACAATACTATCAGCAACTTTTTTAAAGTTCATCAGCTCGCTTATCAGGTTCATGAGGCGTTTGGCATTCCTGAACATGAGTTGGTAGGAATAATCAAGCGCCTTGTTCTTATTCTGGCTTATCAAGCTTTCCAGCGGACCTAAAATTAAAGTTAGTGGTGTACGAAACTCGTGCGATACATTGGTGAAGAACATTAGCTGCTGCTGGTAAAGTTCCTCACGTTGCAGGTGTATCTCCTCGCGTTGAGCCTCGTTTACTTTGCGGATTTCAACCTCACGCTTAAGGCGGTACCAACGACCCTGGTAAATATAAATTCCCAGCAGCGCCGATATGATAAGCAGGATATAAATGGTTTTAGCTATGCCCGATTTCCACCAGGGCGGGGTAATGGTGATGCTTGTGCCGGCCTCACTTTTGCTCCATACCCCGTCATTATTTGTGGCTTCCACCACAAATCTAAAATTGCTGTAATCGAGGTTGCTGTAGGCCGCGCTTGGGTTTTTACCATCGGTGTATTGCCAGTCTTTATCAAACCCAACCAGTTTATAGCGATATTTGCATTTTAACGGGTTGGCAAAATGCATAGATGAAAAAAAGATAACAAAATTGTTTTGGAGGTAGCTAAGCGTTAGTTTTTTGCCGTAACCGATAGCCTGGTTTATATTGTTTTTCGATGAATCATCTAACCCATAACCCGGCTTTTGATTGTTGATCAAAATATCAGTTAAAACGGGCATAGCTGCAATGCTGTTGGCCCTGATCTGGTCCGGGTAAAAATAATTGAGTCCGTTAATGCCGCCGAAATATAAACGGCCATCGGGGCCTTTGTATGATGAGCCTACCTTGAAACTATTACCCTGCAGGCCGTCGTTTTTATCATACCGTATCAATTTGCCCGTTGATGGATTAAGGCACTCCAGCCCATTGCCCCCCATCCATATATTACCGGCATTATCAATTTCAAGGCTCTCTACATCGTTAAAAATACCATAACTGCCTGCGTATTGCTTTATGGTATATGAGTTGTTAGCGGCGCGCAAAACAAGCCTGTTAACCCCGCCGCCAATGGTGCCTATCCAATAAGTACTGTCATTTTGTTTGCTGATAGGGTAGGTATAATCTGAGCTTAAAGAATTTGGCTGTCCAGATGCCCTGTAAATGAACGTTTGTTTAATATTGCCCTGCGCGTCAATTAGTACCCGCTTTAACCCATGCGTGCTGGATACAAGGAGCTGCGGCGTGCTTTTATCCGCAAAAATAAAAAAGCCCTCGTCGTAGTATCTTACCTGGTAAATATTTTTAGCATCCTTCCATATAACTCCGTATTTGTCCTGATGATTGCCAAACCAAATATTGCCGTAATAATCTTTAACAAAGGTATCTATTACGTGGGAGGGGAAGTTTTGATATCCGTTGGGTTTCCACAATTCAGCACCGTTGGGTCTTAATATTTCGATACCTGCCGAGCTGCCTATCCATAAATTATGGTCGCTATCAATTGTTAAAGCCGTAATAACATCGCTTTTTAATCTTAAGCGAGAATTATTGGTATTGTAATAAGTGAATTTTTGAGTTTTTAAATTGTACAGGTTAAGCCCGTTGGCGGTGGTACCTATCCAAAGGTTATCGCCATCGGCCATTACAGACCGGATGTGATTGCCCGCAAGTGAATTGGCGACTTCGGGGTTATGCTGAAGGGTATAAAATGGTTTTTCATTTAAATCGCAATAATTTAACCCTCCGCCAAATGTACAAACCCATAAGCAATCGGTACGGTCAACAAATACCTTGCTTAATGAACCCGAATTTAAGCCGTGGGGTGAGTTTTTATCACTCACCGTTTGTACCAGGTTTAAGTTATGGTCAAGCCTGAGCAGGCTGGGGCCAATATTTAGCCAATAATCGCCTTTTTCGCCTTCGGTAATATTTCTTATAAAGCTGGGGCAAGCCAATTGTTTTCCTACAGCCCAAACCTGCCCTGTAGCACCCTGTCTTGTTTCTACAAGTAATATTTTGTTTTCTGCAGATAGCACCGGGCTATCGTTATTGTTAAAATACGCCCGCGATATGTTTTCATTTGTAAGGCCTGCAATAGGTACCTTTTTTAAACGGTTGTTTTTATCAAGCGCCCACATACCCTTATTACTTGTTAAGTAAAGCTGGCCTTTATGGTCTTGCACCATATCGGAAAACTGTACACCGGGAGGGGTAACTAAATTTTGCTCCTCAATATTAGTCCCGTTAATCCGGAATACTTTGAGCTGGTTGCCGGTAAAAATATAAATGAGGTTACCCCTGGGTTTAAATATTTTTTGAAAACTTGTGTTGCTGTTTTTTTTTGTCTCGGTATAATCAGTATACTTTTCCAGGCTTGGGTTAAAACATTGCAGGCCGCCTTCTGTGGCCAGCCAAATATTTCCATCGTCATCAGGATAAATAGTTACCAGCCTGTTTTTAAAGGCGTTGTTTAGTGGTGTGTTGGTATTATAAAATTTTTTAACCGAATAACCGTCAAACCTATCCAGGCCAAAAAAAGTGGCTACCCAAATATATCCCTGTTTATCCTGTGCAACATCATTAGCATCAGTATGCGATAATCCTTCGTCAACGGTTAAATAATGAAACTTATAGGGGTACTGCTGAGCCAGCGTTACATCCGGAACCAGGCAGGCAAAAACCGTAAGAAAAAAAAATGCCTTTATAAACTTAGCACAAATCAATTCAAAGGGTATTTTAATTTTCATTAATACTAATATTCATTTAACGCCGTAAAAAGTTTAGCTCTATCCGCTTTGAATTAAGGTTTTATTTTAACGATGACCAAGGGTAATTATAATTGGTTTTGAGCTAATATCAAAAAAACGGGCAACTATTTGCCCTGGTTTTCATTGTCACATTATACCCTTCACAAAAATGCTTTTATATACCGGATAATTTAACAAACCGGTTACTTAAATGTACATAACGGCAATAAATATGTATATAATGACAATTTATGCAGCCGAAATTTATATTTCTTTGCTGTTAATATCGTGTCCTGTAACCAATTTCAATTTATTATAAATACCTATGCGTAACCCTCTTTTTAGTAAACAACTTGCTAAACTTTTATTGATCTCCATTTTTATTCTTACTTATAAAATAAGCCGGGGTTTTCAGCAACAACAAAGCACCGGGCTTTCAAAATCTGATACTGCTTTTGTGCCCAAAGAAATTGAAGATCCCGAAAATATCGGTATAAACAAAGAGGCCAGTCATGCTACGCTGATGCCCTATGCATCTTTAAAAGAAGCGCTGGCGGCAAACCGCCATGCATCATCGTTTAGCCGTAGCCTGAACGGATTGTGGAAATTTAACTGGGTAGATTGGCCTCAAAAACGTCCCGTTAACTTTTATAAAACCGATTATGATGTATCGGGTTGGAAAGATATCAAAGTGCCTTCAAACTGGCAGGTGGAAGGTTATGGTACACCATACTATAGCAACTTTACCTACATTTTTCAAAAGGATTTCCCGAGGGTGATGAGCACTCCGCCCGAAAAATATACGGCGTTTAAAGAACGTAATCCGGTAGGCAGCTATCGCCGCGATTTTACAGTACCCGCAGATTGGGCCGGGCGTCATATCTTTATCACCTTTGATGGTGTCGACGCTGGTTTCTTCATTTGGGTAAATGGTAAAAAGGTAGGTTACAGCGTAAATAGCCGCAACGCCGCCGAATTTGATTTAACCAAATACATTAAATCAGGCAAAAACGTTTTAGCTGTTGAGGTTTACCGCTTCACCACGGGTAGCTACCTGGAAGACCAGGATATGTGGCGCTTAAGCGGCATTTTCAGAAACGTAACCCTTTGGAGCACACCGCAGGAGCATATCCGTGATTACTTTGTAAAAACCAATTTAGATAAACAATACAAGGACGCCGATGTGGTAGTATCGGCCAAGGTTAAAAACTATGGCACCGCGCCTGTTAAAGCCAGGTTACTGGATGTGGCTTTGTACAACGGTTTGGTACCTGTACCGGGAGCCACTACCAAAAAGGCTATCCCTGCATTAAAACCCGGTGAGGAAGCGGTGGTTGAAGCTACCTTCCATGTAAACAACCCACAAAAGTGGACTGCGGAAACACCTAAGCTTTATACAACCGTTGTTAAAATTGCCGATGGAAGCCAAACGGTAGAAACCATGTCATCACGTACCGGTTTCAGGAACATCGAGATTAAAGGGCGTTTGTTTTTAGTGAATGGCGTGCCTATCAAACTAAAAGGCGTTAACCGGCATGAAAACTGGCCAAACGATGGCCATGCGGTTACCGAAGAGCAAATGATACGGGATATTGTATTGATTAAACAAGCCAATTGTAACCATGTGCGCACCTGCCATTATTCTGACGATCCGCGTTGGTACGAACTGTGCGACCAGTATGGTATTTACCTGGTGGCCGAAGCCAACCTGGAGAGCCATGGAGCCTGGGATGAATTTAACGAAGAGCCAAGGATCAAAGCCGCGTTGATTGACCGTAACGTGGCCAATGTGGAGAATTTTAAAAATCATCCATCGGTTATTATCTGGTCGCTGGGTAATGAGTGCGGCAGCGGCGGCTCAAACTTCCGGGCTATATTAAAGGTGATTAAGGACATCGACCCAACCCGCCCAACGCATTACCAGGGTTTTGGCATAGGCAATAACAACCCTGCCGATATGGACAGCGAAATGTATACCGATGTAGAGAACCTTGAAAAACATGCCAACGATAAAACGCTCACCAAACCTTTTTACCTGTGCGAATACGCGCATGCCATGTTCAATTCCATGGGGTCGGTAGATATTTATAATGACCTGTTTGATAAATATCCGCAGCTACTGGGCGGTGCCATTTGGGAATGGCAGGATCAGGGTATTTACAACAACCGCGATCCTAAACACCCCATAACCGCTTTTGGTGGTGGCTTTGGCGAGTATCCAAATGATCAATATTTTATTCATAAAGGTGTGGTGTTTTCCGATCGTTCTTTAAAACCACACTACCCCGAGTTGAAGCATGCTTACCAATGGATCAGCATCAAAGCAAAAGATCTGAGAAACGGCGAGGTTACCATCAAAAACCGTTACCAGTTCATCAACCTTAATGGTTTAACTGCTAAATGGGAGGTAACAGAAAACGGTACCACCATATCATCTGGCAATTTAGCTTTAAAAGAAATTAAGCCAGGACAGGAGCAGGATATAAAAATTCCGTACAATATCACCCCAAAAGCTGGCGCCGAATACTTTTTAAGGGTATCATTTGATCTGGCAGCCGATAAATTATGGGCCAAAAAAGGATTTGAAGTTGCGGCCCAGCAATTAGAATTACCAGTAGCTATCCCTGCCGCCGTGGTACGCCCGGTAGCCGGCAAACTAACCCTATCTGATTCAAAAAACGATATCAAGGTAAAAGGTGCAGGTTTTAAGTTGGAGTTTGATAAAGAGAAAGGCACTTTTTCAAAAATGGAAAAAGATGGCCAAAACGTTTTACGCGACAACGGCGGCCCAATGTTGCACCTGTGGCGTGCCCCGCATCGTAAAGATGATATGTGGGCTTACGACGATTGGGTTAAATATGGCTTAAAAGAAATAGCCTGGAAAACCGAAGAGGCGAAGGCCGCGCAACTTGCTAACGGCGATGTGGCTATAACAGCAAACCTTACCGGCACCGGTAAAAACGCATTTGTTGTACACCACCAGGTAGTTTATACCATTAACAGTAATGGCATTATCAAGGTTGATAATAACGTCAGTTTTAATGCCGATGCTAAACTAATATTAGCCAGGTTGGGCGTACGGATGTTTTTAAAGGAAGACCTTAATCAATTTGAATACTTCGGCCGCGGCCCGATGGAAAACTATGGCGATAGAAAAAGCGGGTTTGATGTAGGTCATTACTTTAGCAGCATAGCCCAACAGCTTACCCCATATGAAAAACCGATGGATTGCGGTAACCACGAGGATGTAAGATGGGCTAATGTAAGCGCAGCAAATGGTTTGGGTATAGCTATAAAAAAACAAACCGACCTGTTCCAGGTAACAGCATTGCCTTACAGCGATGAGGAAATGACGGATGTGGAGTATAAAATAGACTTGCCACAAAGTAAGGGAACTGTGTTGTGTATTAGCCATCAAACCCTGGGTGTGGGCTCATATGGCTGCGGTCCGCGCCCTTTAGAGCAGTACCGGGTACACGCAAAAACTACTGCCTTCAGTTACTGTATAGAACTATTGGGTAAAAAGTAACAATCTGGTTAATTGTTTATAATTGCAAATGCTTGGGGAGCGGCTATACGTTGCTCCCTTTATTTGCAAAGTATACCACTTAAACTTACACACCTGCCAACAAACTATTATGAAAAAAGTATTAATCAATAAACTTCTACCTGCATATCCGGCAATCCGCAAAGGCGCTTTTGCATTACTTGCCTTGGGCGTTGCTGTTATTATTTGCCCATCCTACATCGTTCCTAAATTAAAACCTGTTAAAGTAAAGGCCGATCCTACGCCCATAACCCTGAAAGTGCAATTGGTTACTAATAACCTGGAAGCACCTACTGCCATCGTTTTTCCGGGCAATGGGGATACCTGGGTGTTGGAGCAAAAGGGAAAGATCCGCATCATTAGGAACGGTAAATTGCTTGATGAGCCTTTGCTCGATTTAAAAAGCAAAATGATAAAAGTGAACAATGGTTACGAGGAACGCGGCTTGTTGGGGATAGCCCTGCATCCCAAATTTAAAACCAACCACAAGTTTTATGTTTTTTACAGCGCGCCGTCGGCTAATAAATCCGACCATATGGATGTGATAGCCGAATATCAGGCACCCACGAACACAGGCCCCATTGAGCCAACCAGTGGCCGCATTATACTTACACAAGAAAAGCCGGATGGTAACCACGATGGCGGTTGTTTACAATTTGGGCCCGATGGCTATCTGTATTTTTCATTTGGCGATGGCGGCGGCCAGGGCGATAAGCATGGCGAAACAGGTAATGGTCAAAAAATGGATATCATGCTTGGTAAAATATTACGTATTGATATCAATACACCACAGGGGTATTTAGTACCAAAAGATAATCCTTTTGTTGGGCGTAAAGATGCAAGGGGCGAAATATGGGCCTATGGCTTCCGCAACCCTTACCGGTTTTCTTTTGATAAAGCATCCAACCAATTATTTGCCGGGGATGTTGGCCAGGATTTATGGGAAGAGGTTGATATAGTGAAAAAGGGCGCGAATTATGGCTGGCGATTATTTGAAGGAACACATCCTTATAACCCAGCAACAGGTTCTGATACCAAAGGCATCACCATGCCCATAGCAGAATATCCCCACAAAGAAGGCGTATCCGTTATCGGCGGCTATGTTTACAACGGCAGGCAAGTCCCTGTTTTAAAAGGCAAATACTTTTTTGCCGACTGGGCCGGGCCGATTTACTACCTGCAAAAGGCAGGTACTAAATGGGAAAGGGGTAAGGTAAGCCTGCAAAACCTTCCGCCCGATTTAAAGATCACCGGTTTTGGGGAAGATGCCGCCGGAGAATTATTTATGCTCACCAACGCCGATACCGGGCCAGGCGCTGTTAAAGGAGGCGTTTATAAAATAGTAAAGAACTAATACTAAAAGAAAAAGGCTGCTCAACTGGGCAGCCTTTTTCTTTTACCGTATTTTTGGATAAGCACATCCTAAATTACATGAGGTGGATGAATATCAAAAGGTAAATGTGCTTAAAGCAAACTTTAAGGTGTTTTACGGCCAACGCCAGTTGATTTTCGACGGTGCGTTTGGATATCTGCAGCCTATCTGCAATTTCCTGGTTCGATAAATTGTCAAATCGACTCAATTCAAAAATTTCCTGGCATCTTTTGGGCAGCTTATCCAGGTGGCCGTTTAGCTGGTTGTTAATTTCTGTTTGCTGTATGCGTATCTCTCCTTCGTTTGATTGATAGCTAACATCGGCAATCAGGCTGTCGTTAAAAACAATATCGAGTTTAGCCGCCTTGCGGCGTTTGTAAATTTGAAACCGAACCGAAGTTTGCATAAAATTAAAAAAGGATTCAATTTCCAGCTCCTTTCGCCGGTTCCAGATACTTACAAAAACATCATTAACGGCCTCGGCACAAACCTCGTGATCATCCAGGTAATAATGGGCTGTTTTGTACAGGCTTACCCAGTAACGATCAAACAGCATATTGAATGCTATTTCATCGTCCTTACGTACGGCGTGCCATAGTTGGATATCTGTTTTGATAAGCTCTAACATTATAATTGGTATCTTAAAAATAATCAAAAAAAATTGATAATCATACAATAAAATAAAAAAAATTCAAAAAAAGTATGTGAGTTTTTTTAAGGATGAGGTACTATACTTATATAAACCGCCAAATGTCAAAACAGGATTTTATTTCACTTTACGAAAAGTTTCTTTCGGGGCAATGTACCGATGGGGAAAAGGCCCTTTTGGAGCGTTATTATGAGGAGATAAAACTGTTAAACAACGATTGGGATGATACCTTGGGCGATAAGGAACAAACACGAAAGTTGATTTTGGATAAAATGGCAGATAGTGTTGATTTTCAACCTATAATCGCTATTTCTAAACGCCGGGCATACACCTGGATGGGTTATGCCGCATCGATAGTATTTTTGTTTGCCATAGGTTTTTGGGGATGGCATTACGTTGCTAAACATGGCGATAAAAAACAGGTTGTAAGTAGTATTCGCCCCGGAAAAAACATGGCCTATCTTAAATTAGCCAATGGTAAATCTATCATACTTCAATACGCTAAAAACGGGCAGATAGCAGGTAGTGGTAATGTTATTATAAAAAAAATAAATAATGGAGTTTTGGCTTATTTTCAAAATAATAAAAATAATAATAAACAAAAAATAACTGCCGCTCCAGATAGTAATTTACTGACAATACCCCGTGGCGGTATTTTTCAAACAGTACTGGCCGATGGTACAAAAGTGTGGCTTAACTCGGCATCGTCATTAAAATATCCGGTTGCATTTGCCGGTACAGAGCGTAAGGTTGTACTCATTGGCGAGGCTTATTTTGAGGTTGCCAAAAATAAGGCCATGCCATTTAAGGTATCTGTTAACGGTACCGATGTGCGGGTATTAGGTACTCATTTTAATGTAATGGGTTACCCCGAAGACAACGAAATTAAAACCACATTACTGGAGGGTGCGGTTAAGCTGCATTCGCTGGCAGGCAACGCGCTGCTTGCCCCCGGGCAACAGGGTACCTGCGGTGTTCATAATGCAGGCTTTAGCATCAAAGATGTAAATACGGCCGATGTTGTGGCCTGGAAGGATGGCTTTTTTGTGTTTGATAACGAAAGTCTGCACAATATTATGTTAAAAATTGGGCGATGGTATAATGTAGATATCGTTTTTCAACACATCACCAACCAAAGCAGTTTTGGAGGCACTATTTCACGATATAAAAATATTGATGTTGTGCTGAAGGCTTTGGAAGCAACCGGATCGGTTCACTTTAAAATAGACGGAAGGAGGGTAGTTGTGATGGATTAACCCTTACCTATTTAAACTTCATAACGATCCTTAAAACAAAAGAGACCAGGAGTAGGTCGAAGTACCCCCGGTCAAAACACCTTTCGGCATTAAGGATCAATAACTGATTATTTCTTACAACCAATTAATTACTAACCTTAACCAAATGTATAAATTTTCTATTGCATTCCCGTGCAAAAGGGGTTCCCGTATCCTATCAAAATTTTTGCTGATAATGAAACTCACGTTTGTTTTATTAATAGCGGC
>Ga0307515_10009946_pt1 | contig 18308 bp, 12 predicted proteins | sample 17_EM_MG_FD_194513 | JGI IMG/M metagenome (GOLD analysis project Ga0307515, IMG submission 194513) | Populus trichocarpa ectomycorrhiza microbial communities from riparian zone in the Pacific Northwest, United States - 17_EM | ecosystem: Host-associated > Plants > Roots > Unclassified | place...
ACGTCGCATAGCGTGCGATACGACCTAGTGGTGGTGGTTATGAGTATTATGGGCGGTGGTGAAAAATTTTTATATGGGATGGTGAGATCTCGAAAACTACCACTAAGTGCCCCTTACGATAACAGCAACACTATTCTCCTATCAAGGCACCTATACGATCCAACATGGATGTATGGCACTTAATAGCATCCCCTAACCCCTAATAGAAAGCATTAACGACCTCTTATATTAACGAACGAGCGAATGCAAACGAGTAATAAGCAATGAGCAAATATACGGCCCCTCCTAACCCCTAGGGCGATCGCCCGCGGAGCATACGGTTACTTGCCATTAACTATCGAATACTAAAAGTACCTGGCAGCCTGGACGACACTGTACGGTTTTCCTGTCTCCTCTTAAGGAGTGGTGACCCTTGGCGAGGGCCTAGTGACTAGGGCCTAGGCACAAAAGATACCTAGGCATACACGTCCCGCTACCTTATAGTATAGTGTGGTGGTAGTTTATGGATAAATCCCCCTTACGCCTTCGATAGGCCCTAGGGGGGGGGAGGCATGGCGTATATGGCAATGGTTAAATAAGAGATAGCACATAGGGGATGGCTAAGATATGGGAAATAATAGTATAGCAATTAATCAATTGCAAGGACTGTATGTCCTGGTAAAGGAAGCAGTGGTTCCCAAGGAGTTCGAACATCTAAGGAGGACAGGACGTAGCCGTAGGCCCGTAGGGCCGCCGCTACGGACGGACATGGCAAGCCGGGGTTTTTCATCCTACTAAGGTGGCTTATAGGGTTTTTCCTCCCCTAACATATTAGGGGTTTTCTTCCTGTAAATTTATAAGTTTCCCCTATGTACGGAGTAGTCTGCGTGGGCCGCATAGGATCCGTATCAGACGTTAAGCAATGAATTATTATTAATATAAACTTAATTATCACCACAGAAACAATTACGCGCTATTAAGGAGGTTACTACCGCACTCTATTACGGCTTATTATTATTCCTTTAAGCCTAGCAGCTTGCGGGCTACCTTATATAGTATACCTATATAATTAGGCTTGGTTAATCTTACTCCAGATCCCTTTAGATTTTTATTACTACTTAGCTAAAGACTCTAGTAAATAAGCATAAACTTAGGCGATTTAGTACTAAGTTACGAAGTAACTTATATATCTAGCTTAACCTACTTACTATAAGTAATGGGGTATTATTCTTTAACGACGTTAAGCGTACCTATATTTATCTCTTTACTAACGCCTCTACCCGGTTCGGGTTTGGCGGCTTTTACTTCTTTAAGGAACTTAAATATAAGGATAATTGGTAGTAGTATACCGCCAACCTCCCCTAATCTTAGGCGTTTAGTATATTACCTAAGCCCAGTTAATAAGTAGACTATATTAATCCGAAGGAGATGTATACTATTGCTTATGTATTTAATCTATAGTCTACTAACTAGCAGCATAGCGCGCTATTTATTTACACTAATAGTATAGTAGTTTACTATAGCATTAAGAAGACCGTTATCCGCGGCGTAGTAAATAAATTACTCTATAAGATCTTACTAGCTGCTATAGCTTATAATATCACACTATCCGCGAAGTAGATCCTAGGTAATTTAAATGGCTTAGCTAATATACTATCTTAATTTTAGGCCGCGGCTATCTATTAGTTCTGCCCATACTAGGCCCTTAATTTACTACTACTAAAGCTAATAAGTTTTTAACTAGGTGCCGTAAACCCGATAGACTACTTATAACCACCTATAAACTTTAAGGATAATATTAACGCGCTATCTAACCTCTACGTACTCCTTCTCTGGCACGGCCTTACGCTAGCGACCCGTAGGAACTACTCCTCAGCAGTTAACAGCTGGGAGTTATACTGTGCACTTAAAGGAGTCTCTCCTTACCCAGCTAAGCCGCGTAAACTAGGTAAATAGATTGCCTACCGCGCGTTTAGTACCTCCTAGCTATAGATAGGTAGGCTTAAGGCCAAAACCTTATAAGCCTACGTCTCCGCAATTCGCTTACATCACGTAGACTATAGTATCTTAATTGCGGTATTTAAGGATCCTATAGTTCACTAATTACTCGCTAAAGCAGCCGCTATCTCTCCCTTAGTAAAGAAGGATAAGCAGCCTATTACTAGGGATATTCTAGCCAAGGTAGTAACACACAGCCCATCGCTACTAGATATTAACACTAATGCTATATTTACCCTCGCATTTACTAAATTTCTATAGATGGGCGAGATTATATATACTATAGCGGATCTTAAAAACCAAATAACTTTCCTAGCGAAAAAGGCTACCTAATATAATATTACCTTTACGCCTAGTGGGATGACATTCCACCTTAAATAAAGCAAAGCTGATAAGCAATACTAGGGCATTAATATCGCTATTGCGGCAGTAGGCGGCCTATTATACCTAGTTATTGCTATAATAAAACTGTTTAATAGGGACCCCTAACCCCTTAACTCCCCCTTATTTAGTCTTAATAGAAAACCCTTTACCTCTCTAGGGGTTTGTAAGATCCTTTTCTCCCACCTAATAGCCGCTAGAATTAACCTAAGTAGCTACTTAAACTACTCCTTCCGCTAGGGCGCTGCCCAGTTCGCTAAAGATTTAGGGTATTTATATTAGCAAATTTAGCAACTAGGTCGGTGGTTATTAGAAGCCTTTCGCCTATATATTAGGACTAAGACCACTAACCTTTATTGCCTTAACTCTTACTTCTAGCGTAGTATACCGCTCTTAGCGTAAGGATCGCTAGCTAGATATTAAGATTGCCGCTAAGGCGCTAGTGGTAAGCAAGCTAATAGCGATTTTCTATACCGGGTATAGAAAATTCTAATTAGTTAGCTTATAAGTTAGGGTCTACAGAATATAGTAGAATACAATAATGCGGTAGAATATAGTAGAATACGGTAATGTGGCAGAATATAGCAGAATATAGCAGAATATAGCAGAATGCGGTAATATCTTATTGGGCGTAGGAGCTTCGCTTAGGGACATCTGGTTACTTTAGGGCAAATCCTTAATAGATTTAAGTGCTAGGTACTAGCAAAACTACTAAGAACTAGCCCTAGAGTAACCTTATAGCCCTACGTCTCCCAATTATACGGTTAAAATTAATATCCCCTTACGTGACTGCGATAGATAGATACTAGCGTCTATATATTGCTTGGCAGTATCTACCTTAGTAACGCATAATGCTAAGACCTTCTATAACATTCGCGAATATTAAACGCAGTCACTATATAGCTAATTCGCTTTTTCTACCCGCTATCCCTTTTACTTAGTATGCATTATATAAAGATAGCGCTTTAAGGCAATCCTTTAGCAGGTGCTAGGAACTAGCAAAACCGCTAAGAACCCGCCTTAGTGCGACTACTACAGTTAGATAGCTTTGCAGCTATAGGCTTGCGGCCAGGGATATCTGGTCACTTTAGGGCAAATCCTTAGCAGATTTAAGTGCTAGGTACTAGCAAAACCGCTAAGAACTAGCCCTAGAGTGACCTTATAGCCCTGCGTCTCCCAATCATACGGTTAAAATCAATATCCCCTTACGTGACTGCGATAGATAGACTGTGATAAGAATTAAGCAAGTAGCTCCTTGCGTGTGTATGCGTTCATGAACATCAAGAGGGATAAAAACCGTCAATGGCATGATATAGAATGACTACTTGACGCTATTATACAATAATCTTACTGACTCGTTGACACTGTTATTATAACTTGGTTAACTATCTCGCACCCTAGAGACCTGCAAAATGCTTGAACTTAAATCTTGAACTCCTGAAACGGAACTCAAGGCAAATCCGGTATGCTTGACGCTGAGATGATGTGCACTCCTCAGATCTCAAGGTTAGCGTTCTGGTGCGAGGCGAGTGGAGCCACGACATTCACGATTCTGTAAGGAACTGCCATGTAAGCGTCCGGTTGGCGTTGAATTGGTCACTCGCCAGCCCACCGAGAACACAGGCAGGTGTACTTAGATTTCGATATTTCCTCAATCACAGGGATCTGATTCGACTCGAAGTCTCTGTCAATCACCTTCTTATCAAGATAGGACTCCGCAACTTGAAATAGATCTCCACAGTCAGGCTCATTATACTCAGCCGGCTCCTCGACGCCCATACCTTTTAGGACTTTGCAAGCCATGGCAGTTCGTAAGTATGTCAAAGCCATGGCAGTTCCAAAGTCTCCCGGGGCAATGAAATCAGTTGCGTAACTACCGCGGTCGGGCCTCATGACCTCGCGCATGAAGTTAATATAGCGCATGCCCCAGAATTTTGCCTCCTTCCATTGTTGTAGCTTTAGGTAGACGTTAATGATCTTTGCGAACAATTTTATCTGCAACCTTAGGCGGACCAATGTGCCGAGTTGCCCGTTATATGTACCGCCAGAAAGCCTAATGTCAAGGTGTGCATCTGCATAGATTGACGGTTTGCGGCCATTCCAGAAGACGTGCATTACTCGAAAAGACTCTATAAAGAGCTTAAGTGCCCGCTTATACCCCTTCTTCTGGAATGCTTCTGTTCCCTCTTCTATAAGCCTTATAGTATCTTCAAAGCATTTTTCGGGGGGATCGTATGGTATCTCTATTGCGGTTTCTAACTGGACCTTAACTGACTCATCACCGCCCTCAATCAAAACCTTATTGAACCCCTTGACCTTCCCAAAAGGCATCAGTAGTTGTCGTTGGAGAGATTTCCGTATTGGTGCTTCACCGAGAGAAGTTAAGTAGGGATTTTGTAAGCGAAGAGTAAGTCGTAGATAAGAGTTTAGACTAGGTTTGCTGAGAGCCGAATAATACCATATCCTGCAAAAGAGATGTAGGTCACTGAGTAGTATGATCATCGTGAATGTGGTTGCAAATTCTATGACCGGGCTGTCGACGATCACGAGGAGGCAGTAACTATTGAACTGTTCTGCGCATTTGCTGGAGGTAACAATAGGGATATTACCCTTAATGGCGACATGATTTTCTGCAGTTGAAGTCAGCCTTAATTTTTCTAATGTTACTGCTCGTAAGATGCTTAGAATCCATCTATCCGCCTTAATACCAAACGTCGTCTTTTAATTGTCATGTCTCCCTTTTAGCTAGGTAATCTAAACAGCGGTCAGGCTAGAAAAGAAGACGACTAGAAAATTCCAGTAGATATTTCTAACAACAGCGAGTTGTAATCAAATATGGAGATCTAGCCCACCTATTATTCGCCAAGGTATCTCGATTCGAATGAAGCTTAACTCGCGTCGAAAGACCTTCTGAGCTTCCCGGTATATCTGGCTACTGGCTAGGTAGAGATTAAAGTCAAAACGATATGACGATTCCCCAGTGCCCCTTTCGCAGGCAATTAGGTGGGTTGCCGGGTCGAAGTAGTGGCTGTATACGGCTTCGCGAAGCTCAAGTGGAAGGCGAAGGAACGGGAAATGCTGTGTCGTTATGCCCGGCATTGTAAGGTAGGGTTGGAATCAGCAGGAAGCTTTACGGCATAGAGCTATGTATATAGAGGCTGGGGGAGTATGAAGCTATGATAATTAGCGGCGGAGGTAGCGAAGGGAGCGAGGCCCACCTCATTTGTACCGAAACCCACTAACTTAAGATAATTAGGTTTACAACTTTACTTAGGCTATAATAACTTATTTTAAAAGCTTGAAAACTTCTACAGTCATGTGCATGACTAGCGAGCGCTGCGAGATTCGCTTGAGAGTAATTATAGCGAACGCCTATGGCTGCACGCAAGGGCCATTTTGGGAGAACTGTCCTGAAACCCTTTCACTGACTTGTTGAAGTTTCTTTCCTCCCCTTTTTTGCCTACGCCTACGCCTACGTTGTGGACTTATAACAGCTGCCAAAACGCGAATACAGCGCTCAAATTTGGCATTATCGTAGGGGAAACCTCACGATATTTGATAAAGATGACGATACTGTGGAGTGTAGACAGCTTAAAGTTCTTACCATGGGCGTTCGCTACGATTGCTATGTGCAGTGGCAATCACACAGCCGTTCGCTACAATTACTATGTATAGTTGGTGGCAACCAAGCGAGATTGGATGTGCGTACCGAATTTGAAATCCCGCCAAAGGGTGGTGAAGCTGGTTGTGCCCAGAGCTGTAGACTCATACGATTTTGAAACCTCAAAAAATGCGGGCTCGTGCAGGGAGCTAAGCATGGCTCCTTTGCAGAGTGCATCCTCTAAGCAGTATTCGAATTCCCCGCAGGCCTCCTAACTACAGTAGTATAAGGAAATTTGCGAAACCCATCTATTTGAGGGTCAACAAGCAAGGGCATGTTTGCTTCCTGCTTCCCTCCAGTTTCACTGTTACAGCCATGTGCATGACCAGTTTCCACCCCCCTTCAGCAGGTTTCGAATTGTACACATTCAACTTCGCCTGATTGCCACCAGCTGTACATGGCAATCGTGGCGAACGCCTTTGTTTGCGATCGGCCTTCCTCCGCAGCGTCGTGATCTTTGTCAAATATCGTAAGGTTCCCACCCGTACGATATTGCCAAATTTCATCGACTTCTCTGCAGGGACAGCGTTGTATTTGCGTTTTGGGGGCGCGTACTGTAGCGAAATAAATTTTTGCTAGAGGGGGTGATAGCCGAAATTAGTACAGCGCAGATTTGTCATCGCAATTGGCTCTCAAGATTGCCCCGCGCTCTGAAACGTTTTAAGGACCCGTGCTTGTCCCATCCGCCGACTTGGAGCGCATTCTAAAGCCAGCTTGCTATAGACGAAACTTTTCGGCATAATCCGCGAGCTCATGTAGCGCTGATTTAGAAAAATGCTGCTGCTCGGGCTTTCAAGACGTGAATCCCTAATACAGTTCCGACTAGTGAAACAGGTTACCGCCGAAGAAGCTCCTGTACCTCAACGCAGCTTTCACATCCCGAGAAATCCGTACGTCCTAGGTCATGGGTAACAAAAACCGCGCAGGGATTTTGTGTTTCAAGTATCTCCTCCACTGAAAAATAGTACACGCAGGTTTATAATGAAGACAAGTTGTTAGGTCAATCTTTATATTATATTCTCAGCGCCACAACTAAAAGTAGGTCAAAGTAGCAAGATACAATGCCTCCCATAGACAAACCAATACGCGACTCTTTCGATCTCTCTGGCAGTGTCTATCTCATCACTTCGGATGGCCAAATTCTTAATCTTCCCATCCCGTCAGAGAGCCCTTGCGATCCACTGAACTGGAGCTCCAAAAAGCGAGTCCTGGCCCTATTGGCAATTGGAGTTTTCTCGTTCGTTGGACTCGTCCTGCCCCAGGGAGCGAGCCTGATGATGAATGGACTTAGCGCAGAATTTTCCGTTGAAGTAAGAATGCTTTCCTCCTGCGTTATCTAATAACTTTGCTGATATTCCTCCTAGAATAGTAAGCCCTTTGCTATAGACACTTTAGTCTCAGCTCCTACTCTTTTTATGGGTCTTGGTGCTTTCATCTGGATTCCACTATCGTTGGCCCTTGGAAGAAGGCCTGTCTTCGTCATTGCTGCCACTCTGATGTTCCTTTCTAGTCTTGCTGCCGGGTTCGCTAGAAGTTACTATGAGCTTTTGGCGTCAGTATGCGTTCTTGGCTTGACAGAAGGCTTCTCTTTAAGTACAGTATGTTGGTATCCCTGAATATCCATACGGTGATATACTAACAGAAATAGGCCTTGCTTATGGTTATTGACTTAACGTTTATACACCAACGCCCAAGCGCAATTGCCATGGTGTGGTCGATTGTGGGCTTCTGCAGCGCATCTTTTCTATCCTTCGTTCCCTTCATGACCAACCAAGGAACCAAATGGCGGAGTTTCTACCTATACTGGTGTATACCTGCCGGAATTTCCTGCATTATGGCCTTCCTCTCCCCCGAGACCCATTTCAAGCGGCCCGCTGTCGCCTTTGATGGACGTATCATCCTGCAAAGCGCCACGGAAAAAATCACCATCTACAGCGACGCCGACGACCAGCACCGCAACAAGGCCTTGCCAAACACACCGTCGCAATCCGCACTCCGCGCCTTCGCTGACTGGTTCCGCATCCCGCGCTCGAACGCCGGATGCTGGATCGCCATGGCCCGCTCCTATCCGCAGATCTTGATGTGTTTCCTCAACCCACTCATCTTCTGGGTGCTGCTACTGACCGGCGTCAACTTCTCCGGGATGATGTTCATCGGTACAACCTACAAGCTGATTCTCAGCAAGAACCCCTACCAACTTTCTTCCAACCTAATCGTTCTTGTCAACGTGAGCGCCGGTGTCGGAGCCCTCCTCGCCTGGCCCGCAGCCGGCCGCATGGTCGCATCGCTCTGCAGGTCATTCTCGCACCGTAACCGCGGTGTCCGCGAGGCCGAACACTATCTCGTCGGTTATGTTCTGCCAGTGCTGACTGGCGGGCTTAGCACACTGCTATACGGACTGGCGGTGAAGTTCAAGTGGCATTTCTCGACATTTTACATTGCATACGGGCTTAATGCCTTCAGTTTCACGGCGCTGGCAATCGCGAACACGCTCTGGGTGACGGAGGCGTTTCCACGTTGGGCTGCGGCAGCGCTAGTCGTCGTGGGCGGCGGAAGCTACGCCACGAGTTTCGGGATGAGCTTTGTATTGATGCCTTGGATAAGGGCACGGGGATATCTGGGAGTTGGGGTGCAGCTTACGGCACTGCAAGTGGTGCTAGGGGGTATTATTGTGCCGGTTGCATTCTGGGGTAAGAGTGTAAGGCAGCATATTCATAGTCGGTGGGCGATATGGAAGGACGGGGCTTTAAGGCCGCAATAAACGTAACTGTACTAGATAGTTTTATTTTCTTTATTAAATACAATAGGGACCTTAAGAACCTTTAGCCATTAAACTTAATAGTATATTAACGCTATTTTAGTGTATATAGCTACAATCCAGACCCAATTAAGAAGTTAGCTCAGGGAATTGTTAACCTTAATATTAATGGATTTAATTGACGCAAAAGACATGGTACACCGCTTTTGATAAACTTAGACGAGCTCGGAGAATTCCGTGAAATTGGAATGTCCGGGGCGGGGATGTGATCGTCTGGCTCGATCCAGGAGTACGGATAAGGAATATCGTATTCAATAATTGCTGCGTAATGCTTCCTTACAAGCTGCTCAAGGTTATAAAAAGGGCTTGCCATGTCGCTGCCTAATCCTGAACTATATCATGATAAGGAACGAAAATAAAGTTAAATTTCACGGCTAACCAGGTTAAATATAAGGCAAGTTGAATCTCAATAATCTATTCAACCTTTGGGTATCTTGAAAATCCAGGCAGTAATACGTACATATCCAAAAGACCTCCATACTCTCCCAAAAGGATATCAATCTCAGGACGCCCGAGATATAGAACGTAAAAGGACGTGATAGCGTATCGAATAAGCACCCAAAACACCCAACCCGAAGCGCCGCGCTCACTTTCAGTACTAGTTACAACAAACGCCGGGTCACCTGTCTCTAGACCCATCACTATCTTCAGCGATGTCCTCAAATCTAAGGACTCCACGGTCCGTACGTCGCCCAATCCGTTTGCTCGCACTTGAGCTAGCAGTTCCTACTTGGCTACGTCCTCCATATCCCTGCGCTCTTAACTTCCTTTCAAAAGGTGTAATTACAGTCATTGAAGTTGGCGCATCAGCGAACGAAACTACAGGCGCCGACGCTGCGCCATGGGGCCTCCGGCTTGACTGCATATTGTTGCCAGTGTCGATATTTGGGCCGATTGTACCTAGTAGTCTTTCCTTGGCTTTGGCACGGGCTGTGCTACGTTTCGACGGCGTGCGGAGATATCCAGGGAGTGGGGTAGAAGTCAGAAACGGCGGATGCGAAGCGTCTGCGGGGCGAGATGCGGCATCTGGAGAAAAGCTCAAGTTGAGATCTAAGTCTCCAGCTTCGAACGCGCTCTCATCCAATGCAGTCCAATTTTCAGCTCGAGCAGTCGTCTCATCACCTGTTTCATGGGCTAAATAGCCGGCATTCGGGTCACCATCCCCTACTCTTCTTTTTCCGCCAACCTCCCTACCTGGCGTCGGCGAAGGCGACACAACGCGTTGCGCTCCCCGCTCTATCGCTTGCTCAGCCCAGAATCTAATCATCGCTCGCACATGCTTGTCCCAGTTCCTGTCTCTTAGCGCAAGCGCGTTCTGCTCACCCCGCTGGATCTGAAAGATACGCCATTCAAATTTCTTAAAGTAAGAACTTGCAGATACAGCAACGCTCTCTTCTCTTAGCGCTACAGCCTGTTCGTTGAGTTCGGTAATGGATCGCCATCGCTGCGACCAAGCGGCAAAGAAGCGTCGGAGCAGCTCGGCACGGCGAAGATTGTCAGCTTGCTTCTCTTGGTGGAGGAGCGATGCACAGCGGTCACGCCAGATGACAAAAAGGCTTGTGCCGGTACGGAGGAGGCGGTTCTCGGTGATTTCGGTAGCCTGTCTCTCCTTCACTAGAAGCTGAGCAGTTTTATCTCTCCACAGCCCTAAAACACGCCTGACAAGGCCCATCTTAGTTTTCCGGCGGACTTGCGCATACGCTTCGCGGCGGTGGAGGCGGCGTGCGAGTTGGGTGGCATCACTCCAGCGTTTTATGACATGCGTGGTTAGGACGTAGAATCTAGCGTCTTCGGCCCAGTGATGGAGTTGCGCGAAGTGGTCACGGCGTTCCAGAAGGGAATGAAATGTGTGTTGAACGAGTTTAGGTTCGTAGAGAGACAATGCCAAGCGAGCACGGTCTTGACAGACGTGTGTTGCGTCCCGCCATCTCCCCAGGCAGGACCTAAAGTTTTTAATTCGGCGCGTTTCAGTAAAGCTTCGTTCCATGTCTTGAAGCGTTGCACGCTGTTCCCGTGTCTTCCTTGCCCAAGTAAGAAGGAATTTCTGTTTATGTTGCGCATTGTGGACTCTGATAAAAAGGGAGGCGCGCGAGGCCAAGACCCATTTGTAGAGTGCTTGCAAGGTGACTCGATCATTTATCTGCAAAGTTAATGCTTGACAGCGAAGTCGATCGTTCCACGAGGTCCAGGCATTATGGATGATTCGCAATCTATCCACAGTAGAGGCTAGGCGAGAGTCTTGAGCTCGAAGACGCCATGTTTTGAACGCAAAACTGATGACTCTCTGGTTAACAGCTTGAGTGACTTTAACAGCAAAAGGAGCGAGCTTTGCCTCTACCCTGATTCTGTTGAAAGCTGAGGAGAGGAGAGCGGTTCTTCTGAAAGATTCCCCATGAGATACGAGGCTCCGGACAACATGCATACGGTGGTTCCAGGCAACTAAATTCTTTCTCTGGACATCGTGGGCTCTCATTTTTTCCACCCAATGCTCCCTCTCTTTTAACTGCCTTATGATGTCTGCCCATTTCGTAAAATAGACTATTCTAATTCTCCCGACATTCCATAACGGTGCTCTCCGATCACAGAAGGCCCAGAACCATCGCCAGTAAATTCGAGACACTAGACTCTCATAATGCATAGAAATGGCTTTGGCATTCGCATCATGCAATATGGCTGTGCGCTGACGCCAAATGCCTAAGAACTTCCGTAGCCCCTGTCGTCGTACTTTAAGCTCATTGACCGCAGTTATTTCGCGCCAAGAATTGAAATATTTGGTCCTTAGGATATGCCTCCGCGCAACGGAGGTCCTTTGTACCTCGTCTGAAGCACATTGCGCCCAGTGTGTGAATGCTTTTGTGAGTAAGAATAAGTCACGGGCTTTGCCGGCACGGCGCTCAAGATGCTCGAAGAACCGTTCGGTCTCAGCGGTTTGGCGCTTTAGGTGAAGCGCGGTTTGCCAGAGACCAAACGATTGTCGTAAGAGGGTGTCGCGATCATAGGAATCTGCGGCAGAATTCATGCGCTTATGCTTGTCTTGAAGTTCCAACGCTCTCTCATGCCAGGAGTGCAGCAACGTCCGCGCTGTCGGGAGTGAGCGATGGTATTGGAAGGTTTCTGCGTCAGATATCATTTGCGTTTCAGAAGGTTGGTAGAGCATCTCTGGTGGAATATAGTGCTCCCCTACTCCGTATTGGGCGCCATGATCTTGGGTGAGCTCCTGACCAAAGTCAAGGCTCTGATCTTCTAACTGATCCGCCGAACAATCTTCGTATTGATGACCCGTCTCGTTATTTCTAGTAATCCTTAGACTGTCCTGACTTGAAATAGAACCGCTACGCTTCGGTCGATTGTGTAAGTTGTCGGAAAATGTTCTCTGGTTCAGCCTGCCCCTAATGGGGAGATGTGACAGTAGTCTCGAGCGGGAATGCGATCTAGTGCGTCTCGATACCCCCAGATCCGTCGCCCGACTTGATGGTCTCTCTTCCTTTGTGCTCTGACTCGACAGCCGTCTTCGCGCGAGCGCCGTGTCTGTGGCTGCGTCATACATTGAATTAAAAGATGCGCGTCGCGACGACCCCTTCTTTTCCTGGACATTTGTCCCATGTCCATTGAGCCCAAGGTGTTCGAGGTTCCTTGTAATGTCCTCAACTCCCTCCCCGTCCTTGTCAACCTCAACTTGAATTCCCATCCGTCCCAACAGTCCCTCGAAGCGCGCATACAGACTATCGTCCCCGGTGCGACCCTCTTGCATACGGAACAAGAAGCGGAAGTAGAGTTGGTCATGATCTGGTTCGATACCATTTTGCGCAAGGACAGTGTCGTAGGCAGTGAAGAGGGCGCGGAAGGGCGGGCCCGGGAGGGTTTGCGCGGTTGTGACGATTGAGTAGAGGATTTCGACATCTGCAATTGTTTAGTACTAGGGTGTGAGCAAATGGTAGCGCGCTAGAGGTTTGAAAATACCATAATTGGAAAGGGGAGGCAGCTCATCGGTGGTGGAAGTGGGCATTCGAAGGGACTCGGTCTGACGCGCTTCCCCAAAGGCATAAGAGCGGCGTTAACGAACAGGAGGAGATCATGGAATAGCCGGTGATGTTTGAGTAGAGAAGCGGTAGGCGATTAATTATTGGCATCAGAAGAGGAAGAGCAACAACAACAGCAAGAAAGGAAGAAGAAGGCGATAAAGAATTGGGGATGTTGTGTCTAAGGAACGCGTGAAGACAGGATTGAGAGACGTGTGCACGGGCGCTTTGTTGTTTTCTCAAGATGGCGCTCTTGGCCTGTGCGCTCCACTTACCAACCGTCTATCTGAGCCTCTACTTGAGCCTCTCAATAGCATCCACCATGCCTAATAAATCCCGACCCATTGAGAAGTTTGCATCCGCTGTGGCCAAGTGCTCTAAAGAGGTGAGTCTATTGGCTGACATCCCTCAAATGCTCGTCTCTAATATTTTAGGGCGCTCTCTACGGTAAATGCATCGTCGCCGACTATAACAATGTATACAAAGACAAGTGTCTTCCTGAATTTCTGAAGTTGAAGAATTGCTATCTTGTGAGTCTTGTTTGTTTATGTCTCATCAAGGCATGAGTCTTAATCATTGAACTGCAGGCTGCCTATAAGCGGCCATGATTCAGCTTCTTTGAAAACAAATCATGACACGGATTTGTTGCATTCTCATATGAGAATTCAGTAATACATGACTGGGTCTCACGAAGCATACCTGTGTATTTCCACGGATATCGCGGGAGCTCTGGCAAATTGCGAGGCAAGAAGGCGCTAGGAAACTCGATATATCGATGGGGATACGGTATCCGAGAAAGTATTCTGCCGCCAAAGGTTAGACTAGACGTAACAAATCCTATATAGTTATGCATCTCATGCTGCTGAACGCGCTCGCCATTCCAGGGCGAAATGCGCAGATATCATCTATCTTTACTGTGTTCTAGCTATGCATAACTTCATTCCAGCATCTCATCCTCCAATCCAAGCAAAACAGCTCTATATTTTTACCAACCTCAACAAGAAGGTTGCCCGGTGGATCTCCTGTTCCTCTTGTGCGATGACCTCCTCGCCATTTCCCTCCGGAATTTTACCCTCCACCTCTGTAACAACGTGCTTATCAACATTCCTCCTCAATGCCTTCTCAAACACTTTCCCCTGAGTTTCGAAAACGCTCTCAATACCAACAGTATCTGGATCACTGAGAACTCGGTACTCCATGCCTACGTCATCTGTTGGAAGTAGTCCCGCCTTCTTCCTCAGGTCCTGGACGCGACGGACGATTTCTCTTGCCAGGCCTTCTTGCACAAGTTCGGGGTAACTTGCGACATCCAGAACAATCAAGGCATCGTCATCTGTGTTGAACTCCTTATTTTTGCTGGTCTCATCCTCTCGTAGGCCCCTCTTTACAATGAGATCTTCTTTTTCAACCCGAATGCCATCCACAGTCATCTCTCCCTTTGTTAGGAAATCTTTTACCTCCTGGCTACTTAAGCCTGGTAGCGCCTTCTTGACCTTCACAGCATCCTTTTTAAGTTTCTTCCCCAGAACCGCAAAGTCCGCGCTCACAGAGTACTGCACGTTATATTTATCTTCATCCCTACTCAACACCAAATCCCGCACATTCAACTCTTCGCATATGTAAGTTTCGAGGCTCTTGATGTCGTCGAGGTACTGCTGGTCTGGATGGATAACAACGAGTGTTTTTAGAGGTGTCTTCAATCCAATGGTGCGTTTGTCTCTGCAGATGCGGCAGAGATCAATAACGGCTTGCATCCGACCAACCTGCCTTTCGATCACCTCGTCAAATAGCTCCGAGCGAACTTCTGGGAAAGGTAAAAAGTGAACTGAACGGTCATCCTCGCCGCGTAGGCCTTCTGGGATATGCGGAAGGAGGCGGAGGTAGATATTATCAGTGATGAAAGGTGTGAAGGGCGCCAGACCCCTGCAGAGCGTGTATAGGACCTCGAAAAGGGTGTTAAGTGCGTGCATGGTGTCCTTAACACCGTACTCGCCTTTTAAGCGGCGGCGATTGAAGCGGATATACCAGTTTGTAGTGTTATCTATAAGACCCAACAGACGAGGAACGACAGTGTAGAGTCTGTAGCCTGCCATCTCCTCGTTAACAAATTTAAGAAGAGACTGGCACGATGCTAAGACCCAGCGGTCCATGACGTTTATATTTGTCTTTTCTGCCTCGGGATCAAAGACAAAGTGGATGTCAGCGACCTTTTTGAGCAAAGCCACCTGCTGGTCGAAAAACTGGTAACTGTTCCACAGCGGGAGGAGAACTTTCGAAACAATTTCTTTGACACCAGCCTCCTTGAAACGTAAAGGCTCGGCACGGACAACCGGAGAATTGATGAGGTAAAGGCGGAGAGCATCAGACCCATAACTGTTCATGATCAGCACCGGGTCAGGGTAGTTTTTCAGGCGCTTAGACATCTTCTTGCCGTCTTCAGCGAGCACGATACCGTTGACGACGCAGTTTTTGAAGGGTAGGCAGCCGAAGAGGTGTGTCCCTAGTACTGTCAAAGTATAGAACCAACCTCTAGTTTGATCTAGTCCTTCAGCAATGAAGTCACCCGGGAAAGATGCTTTGAAGTGGTCTTGGTTTTCAAATGGATAATGGCCAGAGGCGTATGGCATGCTTCCAGACTCAAACCAGCAGTCGAACACCTCGTCAACACGGCGAAGCTCGCCCTTGCCCTGCTTGCTCGGAATGGTAATCTTGTCGACCTTGTCTCTGTGGATATCATCTAACTCTCCTTCGTACCCACTCAATTCTTTCAGTTCCTGTATACTGCCTACACATACAGCCTCCTTAAGGTCCTGGCTGACCCAAATCGGGAGCGGTGTGCCCCAGTATCTGTTCCGGGATACGGCCCAGTCTCTAGAATTCGCGATCCAATTCGCAAAACGCTTCTCTTTGACAAACGATGGTACCCAATGCGAGCCTTCAATATTCTCAAGCATTTTCGGGATAACGTCCGGAATTTTAACGAACCAAGAGGGCACCGCACGATAGATCAGTGGAGTGTCTGACCGCCAGCAGTATGGATAACTGTGAAATATCTGGCTGTCGACGATCAATCGGCCCGTACCCTTAAGATACTTGATAATCTCTTTGTCGGCCTTTTTGACATGCTGCCCTGCGAAATCTCTGACCTTAGAGGTAAAGCATCCCGATTCGTCCACAGGGTTGGGAGGCGGTCGCCTTTCGCTAATGACTCCAGCATCAAGAGCGACTTTGTAATCCTCTTCACCGAAAGCAGGAGCTTGATGCACAAGGCCCACACCACTATCTGAGGTGACATATGTTGCGTTCAGCACCCGGAATCCGACATCCTTGAACTCTTCGTAAAAGTAATCGAATAAGGGTTCGTACTGCCAACCAAGCATATCCTTGCCCCTGAACTTTTCCAATATCTTGAACTTTGCCTTCTTAGGATCTTTGTACAATGTTTTTAACAAGGCTTCTAGTAGAACGTAATTTTTTCCGGAGGCCTGGTCGGCTATTTTGATGTACTCGAAATCCGGGTGAGCGGCAAGGCCAGTATGGGAAGGAAGAGTCCACGGTGTTGTTGTCCATGCAAGAAGGGAGGTCTGAGGGTCATTGAGGAGAGGAAATGAGACAATGACGGCTGGGTCTTGGACATCTTTGTAATTTTGCTGTGCCTCGAAGTTGCTGAGCGGTGTATTCAGGGCAGTAGAAAAGGGCATGACTTTGAATCCCCTGTAGACTGCGTTTTTTTCCCACAGCTGCTTGAACACCCACCACTCTGATTCCATGTATGAGGTGTCCATGGTCTATAATAATTATCAACAGTGACTCTGGATGAGCCGGCAAATGAGTCACCTACCTTGTAATCATTGTCAAAATCTATCCATCTTCCTAATCGATCAATTGTCTGCCTCCATTCACTCGCATATCTCATGACAATAGCTTTGCATTCCGCATTGTACTTTTCAATCCCCATCTGCAGCACAGCATCTCTGCCCGATATGCCGAGCTTCTTGTCGATTTCGTGCTCGATGGGTACGCCATGTGTGTCCCAACCAAACCGCCGTTCGACGTATCGACCCTTCATAGACCAGTATCGAGGTATAATATCTTTTATGGTGGACGCGAGAAGGTGTCCATAGTGGGGTAGACCAGTCGCGAAGGGAGGTCCATCGTAGAAGGTATACGGTTTCTTCCCCTTGGAGAGCTCGACCTGGCGCAGGAAAGCGTTAATTTCTTTCCAGTGCTCAAGTATGCGCTCCTCTTCCTTGGGGAAGTTGACAGACATTGTGGAAGAATTTTAAGGACTGGCAGCGGGGCTTGAAGCTACTCTGTTGTTTTTGGTGGGGGAGCTTCGGAGTAATGTCGAAATTTCTTGACTCACCGCCAGCTTGGCCGAGGGGCTATCGCGTGGCCATTCGATCTAAGCAATATCAAATACTCCAAGCCTTGCCTCAGGAATTAACCTCTAAAACAATTATCAAAAACTCCAGTGTTACCAACTGATCAATATTCTTCATGAAAATATGAGTGCCCCCATAGCACATTTATTGCGGGGGGCTAAACTCCCCGGGGCGAGTCAGCACGAGGTACAACCCAAGTATCAGCCCTAAATACAACCGCTAAATCTGTTTCCCTAGATACTAGAAAACCTGAATTCTCTACTTTGTATTGTACTAACTGCTGTCCCAAATAGCATCCATCTCCATCCCTCATTTACAGGCCACCAACTCTCCTCGCTTTCACGTCAAGCCAGAGTTGAGGCCCTTTATATCACCAGTCAATTCTGCAAATAGTAGCCTGGCGAGGTAGGAACCTTTGGCCTCTCAGGTGGCATGGCTTATCCTAGGACAACACTACTACACAGCTATCAATGACATTGCTCGCGCCAGGCTTGGCGGTTCCCATTCTGCGCCCCCGCTACTCCACTCCTTTCGCGCCCGATTCCTGCCAATGATTAGCAAGCAGCAGTAGTGCTACTCATAGACGCCGCGAAGTGTCGAACGACGTTGCTACCGCGATCAATGTGCCGGTATTGCATGCTATGGATGCTATTGGCTCTAAGCTTAAGGTCACCGGGATTCGTAAAGTTGCACTCCTGGCCATAAAAGTGCTGATAGAAAGTGACATTTATCTCAAGCCGCTAGAAGAGCGCTTCGAGCCAGATGTTCTTGTGCGGGAACCAGAGGAAACGGAGTTGGTCAACTATATTATTTTTGAGGAACCGGGAAAGGGAATCGTAAGCCAAGAGTCGCGAAGGAAATTACTGAAGGTCTTGGATGGGCTAGGGCGGAAGGGGGTAGGAGCATGTGTGCTTGCTTGTACGGATTTAGCACTGTTGCTGGCGAACGAGGAGAAGGACGACAATGAAATGGTAATCCAGGGGTTAGAGTGTTTGATTCCACGGTTGTGCATGCGAAGTTTATAGCAGAGTGGGCGCTGGCTAAGAATGTTTAAGTTGGGGATGTGT